>Ga0247608_10001191_pt1 | contig 37257 bp, 37 predicted proteins | sample 176DNAGHGlowgp2_FD_193490 | JGI IMG/M metagenome (GOLD analysis project Ga0247608, IMG submission 193490) | Sheep rumen microbial communities from Palmerston North, Manawatu-Wanganui, New Zealand - 1766 DNA GHGlow gp2 | ecosystem: Host-associated > Mammals > Digestive system > Stomach > Rumen ...
GACTGGGCAGCGTCCCTGACTCCTCAGAATGCTCCAGCGCAATGCAACGCGCATTTAACGTAATACAATTTCACATCTTGGAGTCCGCTTCCGGCGGGCTCTTTTTTGTGCTCATTTGACGCTTACAGCAGTTCCCGCACACGCTGCTCGATATGCTTTTCAATGGCGGTCAGGCGCTCCTCCGGCAGGTTGATGGATGGGTGCCGAGTGAAGCGGAAGCCGATCAGGCGGTGAAGCTGGTTGCGCTGTTTCGTGCCCATGACCTCCCGACAGATCGCCTCATAGGTGATGCCGTAAGGATTGGCGCGCGTCCTGGCATATTCCGCAAGGTTCTGAATATCGTCTGGCATGGCGTAGTTGAAAAGGGACAGTCCGTTGTCAAAGACCGGCGCCGGGCCGAGAATCTTTCCGGTATGGTTATCGCGCAGGATACCGAAGTTTCCAAAATGCCGGTCCTCGTTATAGATCACCGCATCGAACACCAGCATGCTTTTCAGCTCGTCGGCGGCCTCTTTGCCAATGCTCTCATAGAAATCCAGGCAAGCCTGTATCCCGCCGCTTCTCACGATCCGGCCTATGGAAACATAGGAAGTATCTATGTCGGTGAAGAGCCTGCACTTCGATGCCAGAATGTCCTTCCAGTTTTCCAGATCATAATGGACAGCATGCAGTCCCATGCGCTCGGCGATCTGGCAGGCATAGTACTCGCTGTAGGGTTCGCGTCCGGCATTGGACGCACCCTCGGTGCCGCCCTTGTATAGATAGATCCCGTAGCCCTCAATGAAGCGCCAGGCTTTGCGCAGCATGCCTTGGGTGGTAAGCTCCGGAGAAGTGGTGAAGGCTTCGTGACTCTGTCCAACGCCGGTGTACGCCACCAGAGAAAGGACGCTGGAGAAGCGGTTTTCATAGAGATTGTATTCCTTGAAGGTTCCCTCAAAGCCCAGCGGGACAACCCAATAGCTGTCGTTCAGAGAAAGGCCAAGACTCTTATCAATAATTCCTTTGACATTTCCGGCAGACAGTCCAAGTGTTTTTAAAACAGCATCTGCATTTGCCCGATTCCGGGGGATCACACGTTCCCTCAGCCACTTTGCAATACCGTCATCTGTAACTACAAGGTCAAGTGGGAAGACAGACTTGCGATTGCCCTTTACAGTCAGGATATGCGATTTCATACCGGCCAGCTTATCAGCTTCCAGAGAGAAGGTTACAAGCTCCTCATCATAGAGACGCAGACTGTAGTTGCTTATGCCTGGTTCCTGTCTGTCTGTGAGAATCACGTTCACATCTTTTCCGAGCGCGCCGGAGACCTTCAGCAGCATGTCGAGCGAGATATTTTGCGCCCCGCTCTCGATACGGCAGATGCTGGATCGTTTTGTACCGATCCTCTCGGCCAGCTCCTGCTGAGAGATGCCCGCTTCAATCCGTGCGGCAGTCAGCATGGAGATGATCTTCTGCCGATCATCCAGTATCCGCGAATCTTCACCCATGTACGTCACCTCCGCTAAGCCAATGTTATCATATACGATAACAAACGTCAACGGAGGTATGTTGTCAGATCTTGCTGCACAGGTACTCCTCGATCAGTGCCTTGTATGCTTCGCCGCGCGGGCAGGCCAGGCGTTCGGGCGCGACGGCGAAAGCGATAATCTCCATCTTGACACAGTATTGCTTCCCCCTGATGGTAACGCCGTGGAGTCGCCCTGCCTTCACTTGCTCATGCAGACGCTGCGGGTTGACACTGATGAGCCGCGCTGCCTGCTGTGTCGGGAGCGCATCCGGAAGATCAGCCCAGCGCAGAAGCAGATATTTTTCAAAGTCCGCGCTGTCAATCCGGTCATGCTTTTTCGGCATTGGCGTTCCTGCGGGGCGCGTGCTGGTGAAGAGTCCCGACAGCTCTGACAGGAAATCCGGTTCCCGTTCCATCCGTCTTTTGAACGCGCGGGCATCGACAATCCTCACCCGGTATTTGTATGTCGCCTGCCCTGTGTTTTCGTGCGGGATGTAATTGTGATCCATCAGATATTTCATTTTTCGCGTGGAGATGTGCAGGTATTTACAGAGCTCACTGCCGCTCATAGTATCCTTCTCCATACTGTTTCCTTATAGCATGAGCCGTCCCAGGCGGGACGGCTCATGCCTGCTCCTTCCGGAAAATATCGGAGATCACATCGGCGCTGCTCTGCTTGGCGGCCTTGTCCAGGTGTGCGTAGATGTTCGCGGTTGTACTGATGGTGGAGTGCCCGAGGAAGTTTGAGACGTTGATCAGCGGAACCTCCTTGCTCAGCAGGACACTTGCGAAGGTATGGCGCAGATCATGAAAGCGGATATGCCGCAGCCCCAGCTTTTTAAGCAGGTAGCTGAAGTGATCTGTCACGAAGTTCGGGCGCATGAGATTTCCCAGCTCATCGGTGCAGACATAGTCATCCCACGTCCGGTTGTAGCTGCCGCGGAAGAGCTTGCGGTTGATCTCCTGCCGCGCTCTGATCGTTTCAAGCATTTCGTACACCGGGTCGGGGATCGGCAGGGTGCGGCGACTGGATTTGTTTTTCATCTCCTCGATGGCGCGGAGCTCGGGTTCTCCGTCCGTCTTTTCTTCCACGATCTTGGTGTCGAGAAGTACTGTGCGCTTGTCCATATCGATCCGCGACCAGCGCACCCCAAGAACCTCGCTGCGCCGCAGTCCCATCCCGCCGGCGAGAACGACGCAGGGCCAGATAGGATCGCTACGGCACATCTCGAAGAGCGCGACCAGCTCATCCTCGGAATAGTGAGCACCATGGAAGTCACTTTTCTTCGGCCGCTCCACACGGTCGAAGGGATTGACGTCAAGCAGCTCATCCTTGTAGGCCTGCTGGAAAGCGCTGTGCAGAAGAGTGTGGTAGTGGATCACGCTCCCGGTTTTCAGTCCCTTTCCGAAGAGCCACTTGTAAAAGGCTTCGATATCCTTGGGCGTGATGCTCTCCACAGTCAGCTTCGGATGGGCGTTGAAGTATTCCTGAACCCTGCTGTACACCATCTGGTGGTAGCCCTTGTAAGTACTTACTTGCAGGCGGGGCTTCGCCTTTTCAAGGTATGCGCAGAGGAACGGGAAGATCGGAATGTCCGCGTCCGGTCTTCCGCCTCGGGCAAGGCGCTTATTGTATTCCTCTTCATATGCGGTGACCACTTTGCGGAAGGCCTTGTTGACCTGCGTCTGGCTGGCGCCCTCGGGTAATCCAAGAGCGCGCCATACCGATTTTGTTTTTCCGTTTTCCTTAACCTGTATCACCGCGTGCAGCCGCCCGTTCTTTTTCTGGACGCTTGCGGCGAGTGTTGCTTTTATTGCCATTTCCCATCGCTCCTTCACTTCCGTTTTGGCAGCACGAACAATACCGCAAGAGTGTTCGGAAGTCTATGCCGTCGGTGAAGAGTTATCAGAAACAACATATCTATTTCACCGTCCTTCTTTCCGCGCTGCGCAGATAGTCGATCAGCGATTCCTTCGCCACACGATACTCCCGCCCGACCCTCACCGACGGGATCGCACCGCTGTGGAGCTGATCATACACGGTCTTGACATTCACGCGCAGTGTCTGCGCAACCTCGCTCGCGCTCAACGCGTCCGGTAAATCCCGAAACTGTTTTGCGTACTCTTTTCTTGTCATCCAGTATCCCCCTTTGTTTTTAATCGTCGCCCGGCAACTGGGGCGGCTCCGTATAGTAAAACTGCTCATCCATAAAATTGAGTTCGCCATGACACTGCTTCACTTCCCGGATGCACTCATTTCGCAGATGCTCATACTCCTCGTAACTCATATCCACATCCTCTGCCAACAGATGACAGGCCACATTGCTTTCGACTGACTGCTTGAAAAGCAGCCTCCCCATGCGGTCAGCGAATCTGGTCAGGCATCTTTCAAGAATTGAGGAGAGTACGCGCGGAAGATAATCCGCTGCCTTCTCCGCATGCAGATACCCGGTATAGAATCGAATCGCTTTTTCAATGTAGTCCGACCGGCTGCGGCAGCAGTCTGCTTTATAATTGGCGTCTACCAGTTCTCTCACATCCGGTGAGATCCATAACGCAAATTTGTTCTTGTTGTTATACATGGTAAAATCCTCCAAATATTGAGTAAATTGGGCTAACGACCCCTAAGTTTTTCCCGTAAACACGGGAGTTTTTCGTCATTTGACGTTCCAGAGTCTATAATTTTCTTTTTCGTGACTCCCCAACGGAATCCTGGAAAACGCCCGCACTGCGGGAGTTTGTGGCCGAGGTGGGGCGCAAACGACCCCACCTCTTTCTCCCGCCTTCTCCTCGTTGTTCGCCCCCCTCTGCTCTCATCGGCAGCGGATGGCGGCGAGTACCTCGTCATAGATTTGATCCTGTTTCTCCATGGCGTCCGCAAGTGCATCGCTGTTCTGTGTCTCCTTCAATGCAAGGAGCTCCGAGCGAAGGCTGTCCAGGCTTTTCAGAAGCGGTCGGAACGGTTCGGCTTTGCTGTATCGCAGAGCGGAGAGCAGGATGTAATCGGTCAGACTCAGGTCTTGCCTGGACGCGAGAGCTTTTAGTTGGTGCTTCTCCGTTTCGGTCAGGCGCAGACTCAGTGTCTCAGTGCGGTTTCGTTTATAATGCTTGATTGGGGATTCGCTTCCTTTCTTTTGAAGTTTTATAGAACACAGGGTATCCGTGTTTTCACGTGACAGCGTAACAGAACGTTTTTCCCAGCGATTGCAAGGCTCTCTGCGTTTTCTGACAACGTAGCGGCGGAAGTGGCTGGCGTGACGGGAGACGGAACGGCAACGCCTTTGTCACGCAGCGCAGAGAAGAGAGAAGCAAAGCCACTTCAAGTCTTTCCGGGATGCTGCCACGCCTGTCACGCATTTTCAACGCATACCCCCATCTACAACATGTTTTACCTTCTCCTTGTAGAGACAGATCACCCGCTTGGTTCCGCTTCGGAATCGGACGGATCTGGTGTTCTCACCCTCTGCGGTATCAAGGAGGCCCTCCTCCGCAAGTGCTTTCGGGAGGCTGCGGGAACTGATGGTAAACAACTCCCCCTGCTCGTCGCAGAGCTTCCTGACCGCGCGGTGAGCCGCATCGTTGAAGAGATAGTAGAACGTGTCATCCTCATAGCCGATGAAATCCTTTGGCGGGAAACCTGGCGCCTCGTCCTTCTTCAGGATACTGACCTGCCCGCTTTCAATCAGGGAATTGAGCTTTCGCACGAAGATCAGCGCAGGCTTGTCCTGCTCGATATTCTGAGTCTGCTGCCGCGCCATGGCGTAGAGCAGAGAAGAGAAATCTTGCCGGAGCACATTCACGCGATCTGTGGAGAGTATTCCGCACTCTTCCAGAAAGAGAAGGAGCATCGCCATGCCGATTTCAAGCCATGCAACAATTTCAGGAAGGCGTCCATGGCAGCGGATTCCGCTCTGACGGAAACCGTTGCGGCAACCCTCAAAGGCATTGCGCAGAGATGAGAGGAAGCGCTTCTCTGCGTCTTCGTCATACAGGAACTTTCTCCGGAGCCACTGAAGGTATCCCAGCATGCAGCTTTGCAGCGTTCCTGCAGCAGCTTCGGACTGGAAGAAGGACAACTCTTTCAGGTTCATATCTCCGAGCCTGAGTTCCACCGCAAGGCACCTGGCTGTACCGCTCTCGCCAACGTCGGGAGGATACTCCGCCGTGATGATCGCATTGCCCTGCGGCTGTCTCGCGCTCATGAAGCTTGCGTCGGCACGGAGTCTGCCACGGCCGACCCGGTCACCGTATGCGCGGATGATGGACTGTGCCGTGGCGGTAAGCTTCTGTTCCTCCTGCCGACCGCAGGGATGAAAGTCGTCAATACAGGTCAGCACATCCTTCAGCGCGAAAGTATTATGGATGATGCTGTTCGGCGTGTCCCGAAAGGACAGCGGGAGATCCGACGCCGTGAAGCGTCCGAAGAAGGAGAGGAACAAGGCAGCGAGCGTGCTTTTGCCAGCGCCTGTTCTGCCGAGGAGAAGAAAGACAAACTTGGGCTCGCAATCCACCCTGTGTAGGAAGTGATTCAACGGAGACAGAAAAGTGTAGGCAAGCAGCGGCCAGATCACTTCTTTCGGCGCAGGAGGATGGTTTAATAGCCGGTCGAGGACAGAGAGTGCTTTTGGATCATGTTTAGTTGCGTTGCCATACCGCGACAGCTTATCCGGCAGCTGAACGGTGAGTTCCTGATCACCCGGCATGAGGAAATGCCAGGCACCGTCAATCCGCTTCCACCCGGTCACGGCATATACGGTTTGCCGCTGCGCGGTATGGGCGGTCTGCTGGATCGCGTAGCGGACTTTGTCTTTGACAACCGGGCCGACTTCCAGAATACAGTCCGCGCCCCATTGGTCGATCAGCCAGTTGAAGGAACCGAGCTCACTGCTGCCGATTTCAATCTCCGGCAGAGCTGTGCCGTTTTGCCGAATGCCTCCCAGCCGCAGCCGTTTGGTTTCTTCGGCTCCGTCATCCAGTGTGATCTCACTGAGGATATACGGGAGGAAGTTGCATAGCTTTTGATCGTAACTGCCATTCTTTGTTCGTACCTCGATAAACAGACAGCCGTCGATCACCTTGTAAGGATGGGGATAGTCTGGAATGCCGCGTTTGTCTTTTGCCATTCATTCACCGTTTTGACCTTTCAGAGTATTTTGTCGAATATTGCGTAGATCATAAATTTTCCAATTAGATTTTCAATTGAATTATAATCGCTCTGTTGACAGGCGTCAATAGTTAATGTATAATCTATGCGCATACACTATGCTATCGCGGATACATTCTCTACTGGAGGAAACAGGCATGGCTGTACTCGGAAAGGATATTTTTGATCTTGATCGTTCAGCAACGCATACAAAAGTGCTCTTTGGCGACGATCATTATTGGATCGAGGATAATGCAACACCCATTTCCTATGGCGAGATTCTCACACAGATCCTGAATTTTGATCTGACACCTTATGCTGAAGCCATGGCGCAGTATCAGGATGGTGTGGATCGGAAAGACTGGTCTGACGCGGTAGCCGCACAGATAAAACTGTATGACGCTTTCTGCAGTCTTCCGTTTTATAATCGGTATTTCTTTGAGAAAGAGAATACACTCGCCATGTTGGTCGCCTACGCCGGAGAGGAGAACCGGGTTGACGCGCTTAGAATACTTCTTCGGGAAATGCGGACTACGAAACAATACAGCAACGCCCTGGAGGATATCCGTTTTATTCAAAAGCGCTATGCATGGTTCCTTGACAAAATGCTGGACGGCCAGGACTTTGAAAAGAAAAAGGGCCAGAGAAAATTATCTCTGGCAGATCATATGAGGGCTGCATACGTGGATGCTCTTGTGAGCGGTGTCAGTCTGGGCGAGGACTCGCATGTTGACGCTCCTTCCGTGAATATTCAGTACATGGTCCACAGGACGGAGCAGGGCAACGAGGTTGTTGAAAAGCTGTACTTTGACCGAATCCTCGATTTCGTTTATGTGGAGCTTATGCGCGGCATGCAAAAAGGGTATGTGCCAAAACGCTGCGCCAACTGCGGACGCTGGTTCCTGCAGACGCCCGGAGCTACCTTTGCCTACTGCGATTTGATCGCTCCCGGCGAGACTGTAAAGACCTGCCGTGATATCGGAGCGCTGGCCAGCTTTCAGCAAAAGGTCAGAAATAATGAGATTTGGCAGGTGCATCAGCGGGCATACAAGAAATACTATGCCAGGGTTCTGAAAAAGAAAATGACCAAGCAGGAGTTTGAAGTTTGGGCACGGAAAGCGGAGCAGCTACGCAATGAGGCTCTGGAGAATTATGCGTTCCTGCCGGAGCCGGAACGCCAGCAGTTGGTCGAGGAGCTGACAGCAAAGCTGAACGAGGAATAGGCTCTTTGAATGAGAGCGGTGGGTTGACGCTGACCAAACCACCGCATTTTATCGCTGCCTTTATCGCCGATGGGCAGCGGAAAATCGGCGATAAAAATCGGCGATAAAAACAAAACGGCGAAAAGGCAGCTTATTATCGAGTATTTAACCGATCATCCTGACGCCAAATCTGCAGAGATAGCTGCATATATAGATCTAAAGCCCTCTCGAGTCAGGGATTATCTTCTTGAGCTGATCAAAGAAAAAATTGTTATCACTTCCGGTGCAAACAGGAATCGAACTTACCGTCTGAAATCTTTAGCAGTGAATGGCCTCAATACGCACAATAGTGCAGCGGCCATAAGCCAGCTTGATAATAGATACCAACTTTCAATTGTGCGACTTATTACTGGAATAAGGACAGAAATCATGAAAGCTGTAGGAACGGAGCCGGTAGTTGCGCGAATGAATAGATACAGGGCTTCCGTTTCTTGACATTCTCCTCAAAATTTGATAAACTGCGGACGCCTCGGAGGGCAAATCATTCGTGAGAAATGAGAAGCCGGATAAGAGAGCGGGCTGAGATGCCTGCTTGCTTATCCGGCTTTTTTGGAGGAAATTGTGGAACAGGAACAGATCAAGGATTTTACCAAGGGGCCGATCCTGGGGCCGCTGCTGGCGTTCTCGATGCCGATTTTGCTGGCCCTGTTTTTACAGGCGCTCTACGGCGCGGTGGATCTGCTGGTCGTGGGCAAGTACGCGCTGGCGCAGGACGTGTCCGGCGTGGCGGTGGGCTCTCAGATCATGCAGACCGTCACCGGGCTTGTGAGCTCCTTTGCTATGGGCACGACTGTCCTGCTCGGCCAGAAGATCGGCGCGGGCAAGCGCGAAGAGGGCGGACAGATCATCGGTACCAGTGTGGTGATGTTCTTCCTCGTGGGCGCGGTGCTCACGGCGCTGATCCCGCTGCTGTCCGGCGCGCTTGCCGCGGCCATGAACGCGCCGGAGGAAGCCTTTGACGAAACGAAACGCTATATCGCCATCTGCGGATTCGGCTCGGTGATGATCGTGGCCTACAACGTACTGGGCAGCATTATGCGGGGCTTAGGCGATTCCCGCACGCCGCTGATGACCGTCGCCATTGCCAGCGCCTGCAACATTGCGGGCGATCTTCTGCTGGTGGCAGGGCTCCACATGGGCGCAGCGGGAGCGGCTGTCGCCACGGTCGCGTCCCAGACGGTGAGCGTGCTGATCTCTCTGCTGGTGCTCAGCCGCCGGACGCTGCCGTTTTCGTTTTCAAAGAGCGACATATGCATTGAAAAACCGATCCTGCGGCGCATTGTCCGCTTTGGGACACCGATTGCCTTACAGGATCTTCTGGTGGGGCTGTCGTTTCTGGTAATCCTCGCCATTGTGAACGCCCTGGGGCTTATCGCTTCGGCGGGCGTGGGTGTGGCGGAGAAGGTCTGCGCCTTCATCATGCTGATCCCGCTGGCTTTCATGCAGGCCATGAGCGCCTATGTGGCGCAGAATCACGGTGCGGGAAAGAACGAACGCGCAGAGCGAGGCTTGAAAAATGCCATTCTGGTTTCCACCGCGTTCGGCGCGGTGATGTTCTGGGCGGCGTTCTTCCACGGCGATCTGCTGTGCGGCATTTTTGCGCGGGATCAGGACGTAATCGCGGCAGGCTTTGACTATTTGCGGGCCTACGGCATCGACTGCCTGCTGACCTGTTTTCTGTTCTGCTTCATCGGTTTTTTCAACGGCCTCGGCGAGACGGGCTTCGTCATGGTGCAGGGCATCGCGGCGGCCTTTCTGATCCGTATTCCGGTGGCCTGGTGGATGAGCCGTGCGACTGGGAGGCTATTCTACATTGGTCTCGGCGTCCCCTGTTCGACGCTGGCGCAGATCACCGCATGTTTCATATTCTATGCCCATATCCGTAAAAAGGAGGAGCTGATGCGCCATGCGGAAACAATGCTTTGAGCTGGACGGGCGCGCCGTCACACTCTACACGGACGATTCACCGCAGATCCTGTTCCTCCAGCCGGTGGACGAGCATGACACGAAACTGCTGGATGCCGAGATCGAGGCCATGAGAGACTGTGCCCTGCCCTTTGCGCTGGCGGCTTTTGAAGTCAAGGACTGGAACCGGGAGCTAAGCCCCTGGGAAGCGCCGCCGGTATATGGGAAGATTCCCTTCGGCGGGATGGCGGAGGAGACGCTTTCCTTCGTCCTTGACCGCCTGCTGCCGGAGCTGCGCACGCGGCTTGCAACGGTTATGAAGCTCTGCCTTGGCGGGTACTCGCTGGCGGGTTTGTTCGCACTCTGGGCCGCGACCAGGACGGATGCTTTTTCCGGTGTCGCGGCGACTTCGCCCTCGGTGTGGTTTCCGGGCTGGATGGACTATGCGAAAGCGAATCCGATTCAGACAAAGGCAGTGTATCTGAGCCTCGGCGACCGGGAAGAACGGGCAAAGAATCCTGTCATGGCCACGGTCGGCGGCTGCATACGCGAGCAATACGCGCTCCTGCAGGCTGATCACAGCGTCACACTGGAATGGAATCCGGGCAGCCACTTTCAGGACTCGGAGAAGCGCACCGCGAGAGCCTTCTGCTGGATCGCAGCAACGGTCAGTTGAAAGCATGGATTAAGAATACAAAAACAGGAGAACTCATTGCACATGGACAGGATCATCACCAATACCATCCCAAAGAAAATACAAATCCGGGGCGCGAGGGTTCACAATCTGAAGAACATTGACGTCGACGTTCCTTTGAACCGGATCGTCGGGATCGCGGGTGTGTCCGGCTCGGGAAAATCCTCTCTGGCGCTGGGCGTTTTGTACGCGGAGGGCTCGCGCCGCTATCTGGAGTCGCTCTCCACCTATACGCGCAGGCGCATGACCCAGGCCGCGCGCGCCGACGTGGACGACGTGCTGTATGTGCCCGCGTCCCTTGCCCTGCACCAGCGGCCCGGCGTGCCCGGCATCCGCTCTACCTTCGGCACCGGGACGGAGCTATTAAACAGCCTGCGTCTGATGTTCTCGCGCCTTGCCTCCCATCGCTGCCCGAACGGGCACTATTGCCCGCCGTCGATGAGCGTCGCGGCGGAAAGGGAGATCGTCTGTCCCGTCTGCGGCGTCTCCTTTTACGGTCCCGGCGCGGAGGAGCTGGCCTTCAACAGTCAGGGCGCCTGCAAGCGCTGCGGCGGCACGGGAACGGTCCGTACCGTGGACGAGCGCACGCTGATCCCGGATGAGACGCTGAGCATCGACGAGGGCGCCGTCGCCCCCTGGAACAGCCTGATGTGGTCCCTGATGACGGATGTGTGCCGCGCCATGGGCGTCCGGACCGACATTCCCTACCGGGAGCTGACGGACGAAGAAAAAGAGATCGTCCTCCACGGCCCCATGGTCAAAAAGCATATCTTCTACCGCCCGAAAAAGGCGGACACCGCCACGGCGGGGGAAATGGATTTCACCTATTACAGCGCAACCGCCACCGTGCTGAACGCGCTGAACAAGGTTACGGACGAGAAGGGCATGAAACGGGTGGAAAAGTTCCTCCGGGAAGAGGTCTGCCCCGACTGCGGCGGGACACGACTTTCCGACGCGGCCAGAGCGCCGAAGCTCCGGGGCTTGGGTCTGGATGAGGTCTGCCGGATGCCGCTCAGGGAGCTCTGCGATTGGGTGCGCGGCGTGCCGACGTCTCTGCCCGAGGAGATGCGCCCCATGGCGGAGAGCATTTGCGCCTCCTTCCATCTGGTCGCCAAGCGGCTGATGGACCTGGGTCTTTCGTATCTCTCACTTGACCGGGCGGCGTCCACACTCTCCACGGGCGAGCGCCAGCGGATGCAGCTTGCCCGCGCGGTGCGAAACCGCACCACCGGCGTCCTGTACGTGCTGGACGAGCCCTCGATCGGCCTGCACCCGTCCAACATTGTGGGGCTCACCGGCGTGATGCACGATCTGGTGGCGGACGGGAACTCCGTCCTGCTGGTGGATCACGACACGCAGATTTTGAAGGAGGCCGACTGGATCATCGAGATGGGGCCGGAGGCCGGGGCGTCAGGCGGTAGGGTCATCGCGGAGGGGACGATCTCCCAGATCGCGCAGAACGCGGCGTCCCGCATCGGGCCATTTCTCTCCGGGAAAACGGGAGCCCTGCGTCCGCAGACGCCGAAGGAGGAGCTTTTTGCTCTGGGGACGATCCATCTGTCCACGAGCTCCCTGCACACGGTAAAGCCCCTGGATGTCGACATCCCCAAGGGTCGACTTACGGTCGTGACCGGCGTATCCGGCTCGGGCAAGACGACGCTGATCCTGGAAAGTCTTGTCCCGGCGCTCGAAGCGCTCACCGCGGGGGAAGCGCTCCCCGGCCACGTCAAAGCGGTGACGGCGGAGGGGATCGAGCATGTCAAGCTCATTGACGCCACGCCCATCGGCATCAATATTCGCTCTACGGTGGCCACCTATGCCAATGTCCACGACGAGCTGCGCAAGATCTATGCCCGGACGCAGGATGCCAAGGATCGGGGGCGGAAGGCCTCGGCCTTCTCCTACAACACCGGCGAGCTGCGCTGCCCGGTCTGTGACGGCACGGGCTCTGTGAGCCTTGACGTGCAGTTTCTGCCGGACGTGGACATCCCCTGCCCGGAATGTCGTGGTTCCCGCTATGCAAAAGAGGCATGGCAGATCCGCCACGTGAGCAGGAGCGGCGAAGCCCGCTCTCTGCCGGAGCTCATGGCGCTGGACGTGAACACGGCGCTGGGCTTCTGCAGGGACATGAAGCTCGTGCACAGCAGGCTGGAGGTGCTGCAGAGTCTCGGTCTCGGGTATCTGACGCTGGGCGAGGAGACGCCCAGCCTCTCCGGCGGCGAGGCGCAGCGCCTGAAGCTTGCAAGCGAGATGGGGCGGCTGCAGACGGATTCCGTGTTTGTGTTTGACGAGCCTACCATCGGCCTGCATCCGCTGGACGTGCAGACGCTGCTCCGGGTCTTTCAGACCCTGATCGAAAACGGCGCGACCGTCATCGTGATCGAGCACGATCTGGATGTGATCCGCAATGCGGACTACGTCATCGACATGGGGCCGGGCGGCGGCGAGCAGGGCGGCCGGGTCGTCGCCTGCGGCACGCCGGAGGAGATCCGAACCAACAAAGACAGCATCACCGGAAAGTTTCTGTAAGCGCTTCGCTTCTATCCTCGCATCGGCAAAAACTCGGCAGATAATCGAATGGCGGTTTACTTTTTGCCGATAGCGGCGTATAATAAAATCGGGGTGAGACGAATGGAATTGATCTCGGTTGCCGCGTGCGCGGAGAAATGGGGTGTTGCGGAACGGACCGTGCGCAATTATTGCGCCGGCGGCAGGATTCCCGGCGCGGTATTGAAGGGCAAAACCTGGTGGATTCCCGAGGACGCGGAACGTCCGGAACGGGTAAACAAGCGCGACGATCTGCCCAGGACTCTGCTTGAACGCCTGCGGATGGAAAAGAAGATACAGCTTCGCGGCGGCATCTATCACAAGGTTCAGGTCGATATGACCTACAATTCCAATCACATTGAGGGCAGCCGCCTGACACATGACCAGACGAGGCTCATCTTTGAGACGAACACCATCGGCATCGAGGGAGACGCTGTCAACGTGGACGATGTGGTGGAAACAGCAAACCATTTCCGTTGTATTGATCTTGTGATCGAAAACGCTGCTCGCCCGCTGAGTGAGGCGTTCATCAAGGAGCTGCACAGGACGCTCAAGAACGGCACCAGTGACAGCCGTCAAAGCTGGTTTGCGGTCGGGGCCTATAAAAAGATCGCCAACGAGGTAGGCGGACAGGCCACCACCGCTCCCGGAAAGGTCTGTGCGGCCATGGCAAAGCTCCTGCGGGAGTACAACGAAACGCAGGACAAGACGCTGGATGAGCTGCTGGACTTTCATGTGGCCTTTGAGCGCATCCATCCCTTTCAGGACGGCAACGGCCGCGTTGGGCGCCTGATCCTGTTCAAGGAATGTCTGCGCTGTGGCATTGTGCCCTTCATCATTGATGACCGTCATAAGATGTTCTATTACCGCGGTCTAAAGGAGTGGCCGAAAACGCCGGGTTATCTGCGCGACACCTGCCTGCTGATGCAGGACGACTTCAAGGCCTCACTTCAGTACTTCGGGATCGAGTGGTAAGTGTAAGTCTCACGCTCTCATGAGCGTTCGGGCATAACCGCCCGGAAAATCTGTACCGACAGAATGGGCGAAAACAGAGAAAAATTGGGGGCAATCTAAGCGATTTCTAAGACGGGATCTTAGATACGCCTTAGATTTCCCCCGATTTTTGGAAATCCCGTGACCTGAGAAATGCCGCGGCTTTGCGGTCTTTCAGCGGCTGAAAGCCCTGTGAATACCGGCTTTTCCCCTCTCCGCTATCCGGCACTATCTTCCGTCAGAATCGCGCAGTTGGGTCTTGACCGATCGGTCTTGAAAACCATTAGGGCAGTGATGTCCACGCGGGTTCGAATCCTGCACCCTCCGCCAATCCGGCTCTGGAGCCTCGGTTCCAGAGCCTTTTTTACGACAAGCAACACACATAGACAGAGGTGCAAAAATGGCGATTTTGTATTTCTCAGACGTGCTACGAAAAGTTGGGCTTGACCCCGCAAGAGTAAAATTAATTCGGCATTCACTTAGAGATAAAGGCTTTAAGAAATGCTACGATGAGAATTTGGTATATGAATATACTTGTCATCAAAAGAACAATTTCAGCAAAGGATATGATTATTGGGTAGTATTTGTCAGCGATTCCAGCACGTTTGCAAAGCTGCACTCCATATATCATGTTTGTGGCTCTGTGCCAGATACGGAAGATAGAATTCCCCAGGGGCTTCCAGCGAGTGAGGCAAAAGGATATTCGGGGCAGAATGCCTTTTATCTTTTGGAAGTGGTTGATTTACTGCATGAGTATGAGGGAAAGCTGATTATCGACTGGGGAAATTCAGTCCTCATGTGGCATCAGAAGGGCACAACAGAAAAGCCCATTATCTCCCTGCAGCCAGATGAAAAAAAGGTTTTTTCAGGCTATGAAGACTTAATCCTGACATACGGTCAATTGAAAGAAATTGTTGAAAACCCCAGCATTTATGAAGCATGGCACACAGCATTATCCTCTGTTTATGCGATCTATTTAATTGTTGACAGGGAAAACGGTAAGCAGTATGTCGGTTCGGCCTATGGAGAAGGCGGCTTGCTTGGGCGCTGGTCCTGCTATGTGAAAACACACCATGGTAACAACAAACTTATGAAAGAAGTAGTTTGTAACTACCCGGATAGGTATCACAACTTTCAGTTTTCGATCCTGCAGATATTGCCTAAAACCTTAACACCAGAGGAAGTCATAAACGCAGAAAACCGTTATAAAAGAAAACTGCTTAGTATCGATTTCGGGATGAATGACAACTGATTTACGTAAGCAACCGTCACGCGCGCCGCTGTGCGAAGCAAATAGGCCGGGCGTGGTTCCGACCCAAAAATAAAACGCGACAATGGCCGAATTTGCGGCAGTACACATTACTCCCGACAGAGTGAAAGAACAGGCATGCCATCCGTAGTAATCGGACGACATGCCTGTTCATTCTTTATTCCCTTTTCGCCCGCGGGAGAAACGCGGTTCTCCGATGAGCTCAAGAGAAGAGACTATTCTTCCCAAATGTCTTCAGCAATATTTTTGCCACTTCAACTCATCCACGCGCAAATCTCTCCCTCATCTTTGCATCAAGCTGATCCTGAGAGAGCACTCTGCCCGCCGACACGTCTGCCATGCTCTTGCGGAGCCTGGCGTCAATTTCATCCTGTGTAAGCTCATCCCATGATTTCAGTGAGGGAGTAAAGGGCATGCCGCCCTCACGGATGCTCTGCTGCGCGAAGATGCGAACTGCTTCCGCGAAAGCCGCGGTCCCGAGGACGAACAGGACGCTGAACACCAACAGAATGCTTACAACAAGAAAAGCGCTTTTTTTCATATATCAGTCCTCCAGTCTGCGGTGGTACAGCCATGGTCTGTTTACAAGGCACCGGCTGATCGTTTCCTCTGTGGACCCATGTTTGTATACGTCCGGTTTTACAGCTCTGTCAGGGCTCGATGATGTTGAAATTGCGGTTGATCGGGGACATATACTTCACCAGCCGTACCGGGACGGTCTCATCGCCTTCTATGCTCATTTTCCCGAGCACTTCCGTGTTTCCGTTCATGAGCGCCATCAGCTGCAGTCGCGCGCATGTCAGGGTGCAGTCGCAAACCTCTTCTGTCTGGCCCGCATAGACCAGCAGGATTCCGTCACGGCGCACGAGGCGGAAGGTTTCGCCCGTGTCGGCAATCACCAGCTTCATTGTGAAATTGTCGTTCTCCGCGGCCAACGCATCTGTCATGATGTCGATATAATCCAGCATCATGTCGGCTGTCATGCCCATCAGCATGGTTTCGCGGCCCTTGGTGGTGCCTTCCTTATCGGACTGGTTCCCATTCCGCAGCTCCCAGGCTCCCATCAGATATGCGCTGCGCCAGGGGCCGCTCTCCGCCTGGTAGCCCAACTGTTCCAGGGCGTCGGCGCAGAGGTCCCGGGCTGCCTGGTTTGTCGGATCGGCGTATACCAGCTCCTTGGTCACCTGGGCCACCCACTGGTATTCGCCCCGGTCATAATCCGCGCGCGCTTTTTCAAGCACAGCGTCCACATCGCCCAAATACTCCGCCCACTTCTTCGCGGTGTCCTCCGGCGGCAGCGGATTGAGGTTCACGGGGTTTGCGTCATACCAGCCCATATAGCGCTGGTACACCGCTTTGATGTTATGGCTGAGCGTACCGTAATACTGGCGGCAGTACCAAACCTTGTCAAGCCGTTCGGGCAGCGTCAGCATCCGGGAGATCTCCGCGGCGGTCATGCCCTGGTTGATGTAATGCAGGGTCTGATTGTTGATGTACTGATAGACCGCGGCGGTATCCTCCATGTACTGACGCAGGTTTTCGTTGCCCCAGTGCGGCCAGTTGTGGCTCTGGAACACGACCTCGGCTTCCTGCCCGAACAGGGATTCGGCCTCCAGAATGTAGCCCGCCCAGGCTGCGGCGTCACGCACCTGAGCGCCGCGCAGCGTATAGATATTGTGCATGGTTCCGGTGCAGTTTTCCGCCAGCCACAGGCCCTTGTATTTGGGGAACCAGGCGTTCATCTCCGCCGGCGCTTCGGTTCCCGGGGTGAGCTGGAATTGGATTTCCAGTCCGTCGATCGTAATGGTCTCGTTCTCCGCGATCTCATAGGTCGGGGCCAGCAGGCCCACCGTGCCGACAGACTGCCCAAGCCCGATGCCGATCGCCATTCTGCCCGTCTCGCCGGGCGTCATGATCGCGCCGTACTGATACTGTGCGCGTCTGCCCATGGCGGGACCGCAGTACAGGTTTTCGCTGACAGCATGCTCCAGAAAGCCCTTCGGCGCCAGCACCACAACCTTGCCGGACTGAAGCTGTTCGTCGAGCGGCAGGGAGGCATCCGCGGCATCCTCATCGGAGATCAGACCGTAAACGCCGCCGTAGTGGTCAATATGGGAGTGGCTGTAGAGTACGGCCTTCACGTCGAGCGGGCCGAAGTGCTTCTCCATCAGCTCCTTCGCGGCGGCCATATCCTCCCTGCACATCAGCACGTCGAATACGACCCAGCCGTTATCCGTGCGGATGAAGGTGGCGTTCGCCATGTCATAGCCGCGTACCTGATAAATGCCGTCACAGACTTCAAAGAGGCCCGCGTAGGCGTTGAGCTGGGTATTTCGCCAGAGACTGGGGTTTACCGTATCCGGCGCTTCCGCATCCCGGATAAAGGAAAAGTCCTCCAGATTCCAGGCGGCAATGCCGTCATCCCGGTAGATCACAAGGTTTTCCGGAGCTTCGATCAGGCCGCGCAGGGCATTCTCTTTCTCCCGCTCATCATCAAAGTCCAGCCGGTCATACCAGGCCTTGTTTGCTTCTGCCGTTGTTTCGGTTGCCGGATTGGCAGCGTATACCGCCGTACTCAGACAGCCGATCAGCAGCAGGCACAGCAGCATCGAAACGACAGTTTTCCGTGCGTGTTTCATGTCTCTTCCTCCTTTTTTGAATTATGTTTCATCCGATCACGCTGTCCCGGCTTCATCTGTCCGGGGCAGCTTATCTTCATTTACTGAACCTGTAGATATTCTATTGTAATCAGCTGTAGATGTCAACCTTCACACTGGACTATCGGGAAGAATACGACGACACTCACCGCTGGACAGATCGGATCATTTCCTTCTCCGGTGACTGGAGCGGGAACGTGTTCGACTTCTTCTATCGTGTATATAACCGGCTGCAGCTGAACATCAAGGTTCCCTTTACCATGGACGGGCCGTACCGTGTGGATGACACCTGCCTGCTGATGCAGGACGACTTCAAGGCCTCACTCCAATATTTCGGGATCGAGTGGTAAATATAGCTTTGGAGCCCTGCGCTTTTGCCCTTTAGCCTGAGACAAAACCTCTCGATATATCTACAGACCAGCGCTTTTTTGTTTGATATGCAGTTTTAGAATATCATGATATTCATTATAGCTATTAGCATTCCTTTTTGCGATGTGTTATTCTATACATGTAGAAAAAGCGATAGTCATACAGGGGGCGGGCATGAAAGGGAAACGTATTGCGCATAGAATTCTGTCGTTTGCACTGCTTGTGCTCTGCCTGTTTTCCTGCGGGGCGGCATCGCAGGCGGAAGCACCGCGGGCTGTCAGCGCTGCTGTACCGGAGAGAAAAGAGGAAGAAGCAGACATGATCGGGAAATTTGATTTTGAAACGAAAACCGTGCTGCTGAACAGCGGTTATGAAATGCCGATCCTTGGGCTCGGCACCTACGCGCTGGATTATGATACCTGTGTCAATTCCGTAAAGACGCTGCTTCAAAACGGCGGGCGCCTGATCGACACGGCATACATGTACGGGAACGAGGACGCCGTCGGTGAGGGCGTGCGCCAGGCCATGGCGGAGTATGGGATAGACAGAGAGGAAATCTTCGTCATTACGAAGATCTATCCCAACCAGTTTCACGATCCGGAGTCGGCCATCGACATGGCGCTGAACAAGCTGGATATCGGCTATATTGATATGATGCTGCTGCACCATCCGGGCACGGATGATGTGAAGGCATACAAGGCCATGGAGCGCTATGTGGAGGCTGGCAAAATCCGTTCTCTGGGTCTCTCCAACTGGTACGTAAAAGAACTGAACGCGTTCCTGCCTCAGGTTTCGATCATGCCCGCACTGGTACAGAATGAAATCCACCCGTATTATCAGGAGAAGGACGTCGTGCCGTTCATTCAGGAGAAGGGCATCGTGGTGCAGTGCTGGTATCCCCTGGGCGGGCGCGGGTATACGGCTGCCCTGCTGCATGACGATACCATCTGTGCCATTGCAAATGCGCATGGAGTATCCGCCGCGCAGGTGATTTTGCGCTGGGATCTGCAGCGCGGCGTTGTGGTGATCCCGGGCTCAGGCAATCCGGAGCACATCAAAGAAAACCTGGATCTGTTCGGCTTCGAGCTGTCAGAGGCGGAGATGGACGCCATAGCCGCCCTGGATCGGGGCGAAAAACACGATTGGTACTGATAATAGTTTAAGGAGGAAAGAACAATGGCACTGAAATCAACACTCGGCTTTGGCATGATGCGCCTGCCGGTCAAAAACGGCAATCCCACGGACTTTGACTATGACGAGCTCAACCGCATGGTCGACACCTACCTGGAGGCCGGGTACAACTACTTTGACACATCCTTCGTTTACCACAACGGCAAGAGTGAGGAAGCCGTCCGCAAGGCCGTGGTGGAGCGGCACCCGAGAGAAAGCATCCGTATCGCCACCAAGTTCCCGACCTTCTTCCTGAAGCCCGGCGATGAGGACAAGATTGAGGGCTACTTCCAGCATCAGCTTGATGAGCTCGGCGTGGACTATATCGACTACTATCTGCTCCACAACTTCCAAGCGCGGTGGTACGACGGCTACGACGGGAACGGCGGCGTCATCCAGTCCGAGCATCTGATTGAGCATGCGCTCAAGTGGAAGGCAGAGGGCAAGATCAAGCATCTGGGCTTTTCCTTCCATTCCTCGGCAAAGCTTCTGGACCGTATCCTGACCGAACATCCCGAATTTGAATTTGTCCAGATCGCGGCAAACTACGTGGACTGGAACTCGCAGCTTGTGCAGGCCGGGCCCTGCTATGACGTTATCCGCAGGCATGGAAAACAGGTCGTCATCATGGAGCCTGTCAAGGGCGGCGGGCTTGCAAAGGTGCCGGAGGCAGTCGAAAAGGCGCTCAGGGAGAAGGACCCGCAGCGCTCCGTCGCCTCCTGGGCGATCCGCTTCGTCGGTTCTCTGGACGGCCTCATCTGCTGCCTGAGCGGTATGAGCACGCTGGAGCAGGTCAGGGACAACATCCGCACCTATCAGGAGCTGGAGCCGATCTCCACAGAGGAGAGCCGCTGGCTTGCAGAAGACATCAACGCCCTCTACCGCGCGCAGGGGCCGGTGAAGGATCTGAGCCGCTACGAAGGTTTGACGCTTTACGGCGTCCCTGTCACCGCCATCATGGAGGGCTACAGCGTCTGCCAGCTCCAGCCCGATCCCGGCTTTTCCGATGACAACAACTATCTGCTCAATGCTGTCGCGGAGGAGTACCGCCGTGATTTCACGGAGGATCTTCCGAAGGAGCGCCTGGTGAACAAGGCCGGGGAAGATGTGACCGAGGAAGTCTATCAGGCTTATGACTGGCTGCGGGAGCACACCTTCTGATTGCGTTATCGGCGCGGCACCCGACCGCTGATGCATCTTCAGACATTCGTAATATACTGTAACGTGAAAACGGGCGCGTTGCAAAATGCTTATCGTTCCTCAGGATGACACACATTTTGCAGCACGCCCATAATGCCTGCCACAGTGTGAGAGTCAAGGGGTAAAGTCACAATTTTTTTCTAAACCGGCACCCGGATTTCTATCTCTGAAAAAGGCTCATTTCATCTGAGCAAGGTAAAGCGAGGCCCTTCCTCCCCCATGATCCCGTTGGGACGAAAGCCGCACTTTTGGAGGACTCTCTGTGACGCTGCGTTTTCGGCGTCCGTTTCCGCTTCCAGCGTTTTTACTTCCGCATGTTGGAAAGCCCATCGGCAGGCCGCCCGCACCGCTTCCGTGGCATAGCCCTGCCCCCGGTGTTCCTCCAGAATCCCGTATCCGATTTCCGTGAATCCGTTTTCCCGGAGCCCTTTGAAACAGAGATCCCCGATATGCGTTCCGTCCGTTTTTTCGATCATCCAGATGGCATACCAGTCCCACTGATCGGGATGCCGCAGGCAGCCTTCCAGCATCTCCGTATACGCCTTTTTGAGCTCTTCGTCCTGCTCGGAAGCGATCATGGCCTCCATCTGTTCCCGCGACGCGGGATATATGCGCAAGCGTTCTGTTCTTATCATAGATACCTCATCCGTTACGCAATCGTAAATACCAGCTTGATCTCGTTTTCATCCTCGACGCCTGTCGCGAGAAAGCCCTTCTTTTTATACGGCTTTCCGGCGACAGGATTATATTTGCTGTAGGTCAGGGCTGCTCTCTTCGAGTTCCAGGCGCATGAGAACAAGCTCATGGTATCCGCTTGTACGCAAGATTATGCCGCGCGGATTTCTGCCGTATTCAACAAATCCCAGGCTCCCGTACAAAGCAAGGGCCTTTTTATTATCGGCAAGAGCTTCCAGCTCAAGCTGCTTGTAACCTGCTGCTTTGGCACATTCGATACAGGCCTCCGCCAGCGCACGACCTATGCCAAGGCTCCAGTAAGCCTCGTCGACACTGACGCCAAACCCGGCGCGGTGTCTGATTTTTTCTTTATTTCGGATACACCAGATCCCGGCTGATCCGACGACGCTTCCTTCCGTCTCCGCGAGAATTTGGATTTCATTCTCGCTCTCAGCCTTTTCCTTCAAAAACTGGATCTCCTGCTCCACTGTCATTGTGATCTCATCTGGATAATCGACCAGAAAGTCGGTCTGCGCGTGAGTCATGATAAAGACGTCCAACAGCGCCTGCCCGTCCTGTTCCGTCCCATTTCGGAGGGTGCAGGCTCTGCCGTCTTTCAGGGTAATGCTCTTATGATACTGCATCCGAGACCTTCCTTTTGTTCATACGCCTGTTTTCAGGCGCCTCAAAGCGTCGGCGTTGTTCTCGGTGATCGCGCCCAGCTTTTCACAGCGCTCCATTTTGCCGCAGCTCCCGCAGGTCTCGACCCCCTGACGCAGGGCGCACTGGCGGATCGGACACAGCGAGTCGCAGTAGGGTGTTTTCACACCGTCGATCCTGCATCCGACACAGTTGATCATCTCCGGCGTGATCTCCACGCCGTTCAGCTCTGACCAGAGTCCGGCGACCTTTTTGCGCTGTGCATCGTCGTTATGGGTCGTTGCGAGCCTGGCTTCGCAGGTTTCGCAGTCCAGTCCGCAATAGGCGATGTATTTTTTCATTTTTATCGCACCTACCTTAATCCGTTGATTTCATCCTGCAGATTTTCCAGAAACCTGCCCGCATGCGCTCCATCCATCTGAGTATGGTGAAATTGGAAAGAAATCGGAAGGACGTATTGAAAGAGCTTCTTTCTGTATCGGCCCCAGATCAGGAAGGGATTGTTATAGATCCCGCTGTTCATGCCGACGGCTCCGTCAAGCTCCGTTTCTACAATGGCAGAGGTGCCGATCACCATACATTCGGCGGACAAATCCCGATCCTGACAGCTCTCCTCGGTTTGTGAGGTATATTCCAGATACTCGCGGTTGAAGGTTTCAAGATCATCGGAAAACAGAATGTCACAGGAGCTGAGCTCCCTGGCGCGATTCTTCACGATCGCGTTCACCGCAAGCGCGTCATACCGCATCAGCCTGTCGCCCACAGGGAGCATATAGAACTCCTTGACGGGTGCTGCCGCTCTGCCGATACAGTAATCCAGCAGCATATTGAATTTCAGATGCCGCCGCGCACCTAACCTGACCAGGTTCGTCACGTCCAGCGTTTTGAGAAACGTAACCATCGGATTCGGTGCTTTCATCCAGAGCGCATAGGCTGCGGCTCTTGTTGTGTCTTTCGGTTCAATTTCCTGCGGCATCGTCCTGCGCTCCGTATGTTTTGACGAAGTGGCGGCTGAACGCCTCGACTTGCCTGATCGCTTCCTCCGTCTTCTCCGGTTCACGGTCACAGAGATGAATCAGGGCAGAGATCGGCGCGGTATAGGCAAAGGCCAGCATTTTGGGATCGTCCCGACGGAGAAGTCCCTTGTCCATCATGCCGGTGAATATATGTGTAAACATGTCGGTAAGCCCGGTGAGAAAGTGTTTTGTCGCCAGCTCCCGCGCACGCACGTCCCGGTACTGCTCCAGCGTCAGCACTTTGCGCATCATGATGATCCGTTCATCATGGACAGTGAAGTTCACCATTCGCATGGTCATGTCCACCAGGCCCTCCAGGGAATCCGGCACAGGCGGCAGATGCTCGGCAGAGCCGAAGTGTTCCCCGTAATAAGCGATCATCTCATCCAGCAGCGCATTCCAGATCGCCTCCTTGCTCTCATAGTGCTTATAGACCCCGGACTTCACAAGGCCGAGCGATGCGCTCAGTTCGCGGATATTGGTGCCTGCATAGCCGTTTTGCGAAAACATCTCAAGTGCGGCGGCAAGGATTCTCTCTTTCGTATCGTTTGCCATAAGTACCTCCCTACGCAATAAGTGGCCTTTCGTTCACTTATTATAGTGATCGAGAGGTCACTTGTCAAGGGATATTGTGACTCCGATATTGAAAAGGGAGTGCTTTTCAGCTATAATCTTTTTGAATCTGACGATTGGAAAAGGGATACTGCCATGAAAGTTGTATTGGATCATCTGACCAAGCGGTTTCCGAGCCGCAGCAAAAAGGGCGGGGACGTGATCGCCGTCAACGATTTCACGTTTGAGATCCCGGACGGGCAGCTCATCGGCCTGCTCGGGCCTTCCGGCTGCGGCAAAAGCACCACGCTCAACCTGATCTGCGGGCTGGAGACGCCCACGGAGGGGAGAATTCTCTTCGGCGAGGACGACGTGACCCATCTTCCGCCCGAAAGCCGCGGGGTAGGTCTGGTGTTCCAGAACTATGCGCTCTACCCGCATATGACCGTTTTGCAGAATATTCTCTTTCCGCTCCAGAACCTGAAGGGGGAGGCCAGACCCTCCAAAGAGGAGATGCGCAGGCGCGCCGAAGAGGCGGCCCGCCTGGTGCAGATCGACATGCTGCTGGACCGCAGGCCCGCGGAGCTCTCCGGCGGGCAGCAGCAGCGCGTCGCCATCGCCCGCGCCCTGGTCAAAACGCCGCGGGTGCTGCTGCTGGACGAACCGCTGAGCAATCTGGACGCAAGGCTCCGCCTCCAAACGCGGGAGGAGATCCGCCGTATTCAGCGCGAAACAGGCGTCACCACCATTTTCGTCACGCACGACCAGGAGGAGGCCATGAGCATTTCCGACCTCATCATCGTGATGAAGGACGGTTTCGTACATCAGATCGGTAAGCCCCAGGCCGTCTATGACGAGCCCTGCAATCTCTTCGTTGCGACGTTTCTGGGCACGCCGCAGATCAATCTCTTTGAGGGCAGGGTAGAAAACGGCAGACTGTACATCGGTCAGGACGCGGTTTTGAAGGTCGACTGCGCCGACCGGGAAAAGCTCACGGTCGGCGTCCGCCCCGAGGGCTTCGTGCTGCAGGAGGACGGGCCTCTTTGCTGCGCCCTGCAGGCTGTCGAGGTCATGGGCCGCGACCACAGCGTGGTTTCCACGCATCCCGCCGCAATCAGCACATCGATCCGCTCGATCATCCCCTCCGAGGAGACGCCGCAAGTGAAGTCGGGCAGCGTGCGCTTTCGCCTGAAGCCTTTCAAGGTGTATCTGTTTGATGCCGCGACGGGTGAGCGCATCCCCTTCTCCGCTGTCTGACGGGAGGCGAGCATGCAGAAAAAGAACTGGAAAGCCTGGCTGTACCTGCTGCCGGCTATCGCGTTTCTGGGCGTGTTCATGGTCTACCCGCTCATCGACGTTTTTGTTTACTCCTTTGAAGAGGGCTACAATTCCGCCTCCCAGACCTTCTGGGGCACGGGGCTTTACAACTATTCCTATGTGCTGCATGACCCCTATTTCCTGCAGGCGGTGAAGAACACCTTTATCCTGGTCATCATTACCGTACCGGTTTCGACGGGACTTGCGCTGCTGATCTCTCTGGGGCTCAATTCCATCCGGCGCCTGCGCGATTTCTTCCAGACCGTGTTCTTTCTGCCCTACGTGACCAACACCCTGGCGGTCGGCATGGTGTTCATGATCCTGTTTAAAAAGACGCCGTACTCCGACGGCCTGATCAATCTGCTGATCCGGTTTTTCGGCGGACAGTCGGTGGACTTCATCGACGGGCCCTACTGGGCCAAGATCCTGGTCATGTGCATCTACACGGTCTGGGTCGTGATGCCCTTCAAGATCCTGATCCTCACCTCGGCCCTGGCCTCCGTGCCGCAGGATTACTACAACGCCGCCAGGGTCGACGGTACGCCGCCCTTGCGGATCTTTACCCGCATCACCCTGCCCATGATCGCCCCCATGGTCTTTTATCTGGTGATCACGGGCTTCATCGGCGCCTTTAAGGCCTACAGCGACGAGGTCGCCATTTTCGGCACCAACCTGAACGCTGCGGGCATGAATACCATCGTCGGCTATGTCTATGATATGCTCTACGGGGACAGCGGCGGCTATCCGTCCTATGCCTCTGCGGCGGCGCTCATCCTCTTTGCCATCGTGCTGACCATCACGGTCATCAACCTCATGATCAGCCGCAAGAGCACACAGTTCTGAAAGGGGGCGGCGAGATGGATTACGAAAAAGAATCGCTGCGCTTAAAACGCCGCGACAGGGTTCGCCGCGTCATCACCTATGCGCTGCTGGGCCTCTGGGCGCTGATCGTCCTTTTCCCGTTCTACTGGATGCTGCTCACCTCGGTCAAGAGCTACAGCGCCTACAACGCCGAATATATCCCCAGCTTTTTCACGCTTTCCCCCACCCTGCAAAACTATGTGGACGCCTTCACGACCGTGAATCTCGCGCGCTACTTTGTCAACACCGTCATCTTTACCCTTGCCACCACAGCCATCATGATGGTCGTCATCATCTTTGCCGCCTATGCCTTTGCGCGGCTGGATTTTCCGGGACGGGATCTGGTTTTCGGGCTGTTTCTGTCCCTGATGATGATCCCGGCGGAGCTTGTGGTCATCACAAACTTTGTGACCATCACCAACTGGGGCATGCGCAATACCTTCTGGGGTCTGATCCTGCCTTCGGTCACTTCGGTCTTTTACATCTATCTGCTGAAGGAGAACTTTGAGCAGATCCCGGAGGAGCTTTACAAGGCGGCCAAGGTGGACGGCACCTCGGATCTCAAGTACCTGTTCAAGGTCATGCTGCCCATTTCCCAGCCCACCGTGGTCACCATCGTGATTCTCAAGGTCATCGAGTGCTGGAACAGCTACGTCTGGCCCCGCCTCATTACGGACGACGAGACCCGTTTTCTGGTCTCCAACGGCATTCAGGAGATCCGCGAAAACGGCTTCGGGCGCGAGAACATCCCCGCCATGATGGCGGCGGTGGTGGTCATCTCGGTGCCGCTGATTATTCTGTTTCTGATCTTCCGCAAAAAGATCATGGCCGGCGTCTCGAGAGGAGGAACCAAGGGATGAAAAAACGCCTCTCCGTCCTCCTGCTGTGCCTTGCGATGCTGCTGCCGCTCGGCGGCTGCCACGGCTCGAAGGCGCGCATCGCCTTTGCCGTGCCGGGGAGCTTTGACGCCTCGCGCCCGTATGAGATCAGCTTCTGGGCCAAGAACGACACCAACAAAACCCAGACCGCCATCTATCAGAAGGCCATCCGCGATTTTGAAGCCCTGTACCCCAACATTAAGGTAAACCTGCGCCTGTACACAGACTACGGCAAAATTTACAACGACGTCATCACCAACATTGCCACCGATACCACGCCGAATGTCTGCATCACCTATCCCGACCACATCGCCACCTATATGACCGGCGCGGATGTTGTGGTGCCGCTGGACGATCTCTTCTTAGACCCGAACTTCGGCTTTGGCGGGAAGGAGCTGCGCTATGACGGGCCGCGGGCCGACGAGCTGATTGAGGAATTCATGGCCGAGTGCCGCATCGGCGCCATCAGCTATGCCGTTCCCTATATGCGCTCGACCGAGGCCTGCTACATCAACAAAACCATGCTGGAAAAGCTGGGCTATGAGCTGCCGGATATACTGACCTGGGACTTCGTGTGGGAGGTCTCCGACCTCGCCGCCAGAAAGGATGCGGAGGGCAACTACCCGGTAAACGGCCAGAAGGTCATGATCCCGTTTCTCTACAAGTCCACCGACAATATGATGATCCAGTATCTCCGGCAGAAGGGTGCGGGCTATTCCACCCCGGGCGGAGACATCCGCATCTTCAACGACGACGCCGAGGCCTTTCTGCGCACCATTGCCGAGCATGTGGGGAAGGGCTCCTTCTCCACCTTCAAAATCTCGTCCTACCCGGCAAACTTTCTCAACGCCGGTCAATGTCTCTTCGCGGTGGACTCGACAGCCGGCGCAACCTGGATGGGCAGCGACGCCCCGCTCATCGACATCGCGCCGGACAAGCTGGTGCCCTTTGAGACCGCCGTGCGGCCCGTTCCGCAGCTGGATCCCGAGAATCCCGTCATGATCTCGCAGGGCCCGTCGCTGTGTATCTTCAACAAGGCCGATCCCCAGATTGTTCTGGCTTCGTGGCTCTTTACGCAGTTTCTGCTGACAAACGACGTACAGATCGCCTATGCCGAGACCGAGGGCTATGTCCCCGTCACCGTAAAAGCGCAGCAGAGCGAGGAATATCAGGATTACCTTTCCCGGGCCGGAGAGGACAATGCCGAGCATTACGACGTCAAGATCGCGGCGGCGAAGCTTCTGCTCGAGAACACCGCCAACACCTTCACTACACCCGTTTTCAACGGTTCGGCCTCGCTGCGGGACGCCGCCGGTCAGATGATCGAAGAGGTCACCAAGTCCGTCCGCCGCAAACAGACTGTGGACGACGCCTACATGCAGACGCTGTTTTCCAATATCCGTTCCCTCTACCGCCTGGATCAGATCAGTACCGCCGCTGCGGGCGGCCCCGCGAAGCTCGGCCCGCTGCCGAAGACCGCGGTCGTGCTGCTCTCCTCCCTCGCTGTCGCCTGGGTTCTGATCGCGCTGTTTTTCCTCTATGATACCGCCCGGCGCCGGAAAAAGCGGAAATCGTCCGACAGCTGCTGAGCGGAGCCTTGATTTTGTGCGAACAGAGGCTATAATAAACGTATAGCACCTTTATGAAGGAGGATCCTGATGAAAAAGCAATTTGCCCTGATTCTTGCCCTCGCCATGTTCTTTACGCTGACTGCCTGCGGACAGCCGGCAGCTCCTGCCGCGACGCCTGCCCCCACGGCCGAACCCTCTCCCGCCGCCACGGAAGCGCCTGTCACCGAAGCCCCCGCCAAGTTGATGAGCTATGCCGATTATGCCGCCGCCGCGGTCGACAGTCCCGTTAACGCCGAGGCCTATGTCCAGGCCAAGCTCACCTGGTGGGACAACAAGACCTCCATCTACGCAGCCGACAAGGACGGCGCCTATTTCCTGTACGATATTGCCTGTCCGGAAGCGGATTATGAAAAGCTGGTCCCCGGTCAGAAGATCGCCTTCCAGGGATACAAGGGCGAATGGTCCGGCGAGGTTGAGGTCGTCGACGGCAGCTTCCGCTTTGTGGACGGCGACAGCTTCATCGCCGAGGCTCTGGACGTCACCAACATGCTGGGTACCGAGGAGCTTGCTTCCCATATCAACCAGGCCGTCAAGGTTTCCGACGCCGTTGTAGCCGACAAGGGGGACGGAGCGGCCTTCTTCTACAACTACGATAACTCCGGCGAAGATGGCAACTGCGACCTCTATTTTGATCTGCAGGTCAACGGCGCCGTGTATACCTTTGTCGTGCGCCGCTATCTGACCGTCCCGGGCAGCGAGGTTTACGAAGCCGTGAAGAACCTCAAGGTCGGCGATACCGTTGATGTCGAGGGCTTTTTGTACTGGTACGAAGGCCCCCAGCCCCACGTGACCGCGATCACGGTGAAGTGATTTTTCCCGATTGGAACGCACGAAAAACAAGGCTGTGAAAAAGTCCCTGAAACAAAGAAGGACGCTTCCAAGCAAAAGCGCTTGGAGGCGTTCTCCTGTTTTGGCATGAATTATGACTTTAAGGCCCTAAAGAAAGACAATAGCGGAAGAAGGCGCTGCTAATTGCAATTTGACGCCTTAAAGTTTTGTGATGATCCGATTTTTGCGTGAAGAGCAATATTGGAATCCATTATCGTCCAAAGCAAGGAAGGGCGTCCTCTGCATCTCTCATAATCGAATCGACGTCGGCGCCGTAGATATCAAGGCCGACAGCTTCAATTTTTCTGACGTCTTGAATGCCATAGTAATTCTGTGCCAATGCTTTGATATACCCGAATCCATAATCCTCCGGAACGAAAAAGCCCCCTGCTGTTGTCACATAAAAGAGTCTCTTTGCTTTGCAAAGAGCAACAGGCACTCCCTCTTCCGAGTATTTAAAAGCAATACCCACGACATTGATCTGCTCCAAATACTGCTTTAGCATGGCGGGAAAGGACAGATCCCAAAACGGAGCTGCAATCACGATGGTCTCCGCTTCCGAAAACTGCCGTGCAAGGTCAAACATGGGGCTTTGAAAGCTGCCTGAGGAAATCATCTGATCGCGCTTATTAAGGTATTCTTCGTTAACGACAGGAAAGGCAATCTTCTCCAGGCATAGTTCTTCATAAGGCTCGCCCAGCTTTGAGAGCAATTGTTCTGCCAGCCTTTTGGTTCTGGACTCTTTACGCACACATGCATTAATATAGAGTATTTGTTTTTCCATATGCAGTCCTTCTTTCTTTGAGATGTCCAGAAAAATTCTACCATACTGTCGGTTTTGAAGCAAGCGGTCCTTTTCGCTTGGGAAGGCCCTGGATTTTCTGAATCGGCGCATACGGGTTGGCGTTTATTACAGAGGGCGTCTTATTTCCCCCTGCGATCCTGAGGGAACGGGAGCGGACGCCCAAGGGGCGGATAAATAGTCGGCGTATCATTGCCTGCGGCTCTTTTGTGATCCATGACAAGCGGTGTGCCCGGATTGAAGATTGTGGGCAGGCCATCTCCGCCGGCGACCATTTCCGCTGCCATATCGTTGAGTGCGTTCATATTTTCAATGTTTTTCATTTTTATAATCTCCTTTACTTTTTCTTTATATCTGATGTTGGTGGTTGTTCTGTTTCTGAGTTTGTTTCTTTCTCAAGTACGGGCTCAGTTTAGCATGCCGACAATCACAGAAGCATCACAGTGCTGATGCAGGCGGGGAAACGTCAGTTCGCAGTAAAGGAGGTCTTGATCTGCTTTAAGAAGCGCTCCGCAATCGGGGTGAAGCTCTGGTATTTGTTCCAGATCAGAACCATCTTCATTTCAAGCCGCGGGTACAGCGGGCGAAACACCAGACCGCTCCCGGGCGAGGTGTCGATCAGATTGTTCAGCGTCAGCAGGACACCGAGCCCCTCCCTGGCAAACAGGGAGCCGTTGAAGGCAAGACGGAAGGTTCCCTCCAGATGAAGCTTGGAGAAGCTCTCCTTCGCCCAGGGGCGGATATCGTTCTCCCAGCTCTGCTCGGAGGTGAAAAGGGGAAGCCCGACAAGATCCTCCGCGCGGATTTCTTCCTTTTGGGCAAGCGGAGAATCCGCAGGAAAAACAGCGCCGAAGTAGTCCGATTCCGGGAACAGGACATAGCGGTACTTTTTTTCATCCGGCCTCTCGCAGATCACGGCGAAATCCAGCAGACCCTTGTCCAGCTTTTCCGTGACCTGCTCCGTATCCCCGCTTGTGATATGATAGCGCAGGTCGGGGTAGAGCTTTTTGAACGCATGAACCTCTCTGGCGAGATAGCGGATCTGGTAGGACTCGGCAAGGCCGAAGTAAATATCGCCGCCGGTGATGTCGTCCAGGGACGAAAACTCCCGCTCGATCTTGTCCGCCATGGAAAGGAGGTCTTCCGCGCGGCTGCGGAGAAGCTCCCCCTCCTCGGTGAGCGCAATACTGAAGCTGTGCCTGGTAAAGAGCTTTTTCCCAAGCTCATCCTCCAGCGCTTTCAATGCCTTCGAGAGCGTGGGCTGCGTCACATGCAGCTGCTCGGCAGCGCGGGACATGTTCTCCTCCCGGGCGACGGCGAGGAAGTAGCGAAGCGTGCGGATCTCCATGGCGTCCTCCTTGATATGCCGTTTCTGAATATCACGATATTCATTATAGCTATTAGCGCCCCGCTTTGCAATATGGTATTCTCTATCTGCAAGGACAGCGCGGGAGGAAAGCGATATGGTCGATTGGAACACCATGCACGAGTGCATGTGTGACGCGGGCTGCAGCGAGGCGACAATTCAGCGGGCTGAACACTTTTATCAAAACGGCAGCGCCGAGGATCTGATCCGCTGTCTGCGTTCATGCCGCTGCGATGCGCTGGAAGAGCTCCACGAAAAACAGAAGCAACTGGACAGGCTGGACAGGCTGATCCGTGAAACCAAGAACAGGTAAAGGAGAAGGCACCATGAAACTTGAGAAGCTGAAACTGACACAGGAATGGGACAAGACTTTCCCGAAGAGCGATAAGGTCGACCACAGCAAGGTCACATTCATCAACCGCTACGGCATTACGCTGGCGGCAGACCTGTATATCCCCAAGGGCGTGGCGGAAAAGCTCCCCGCGATCGCCGTTTCCGGCCCCTTCGGCGCGGTCAAGGAGCAGTGCTCGGGCCTCTACGCCCAGACGATGGCGGAGCGCGGCTTTGTGACGCTGGCCTTCGTCCCCTCCTTCACCGGCGAGAGCGGCGGAAACGTGCGTTACATGGCCTCCCCGGACATCAACACCGAGGATTTCATGGCTGCGGTGGACTTTCTCTCCCTGCACGAGCTGGTCGACCCGGAGCGTATCGGCATCATCGGCATCTGCGGCTGGGGCGGGATGGCTCTCAACGCCGCCGCGCTGGACACCCGCATCAAAGCGACGGTGGCGGCGACCATGTACGACATGACCCGCGTCAACGCCAAGGGCTATTTCGACTCCGCCGACAGCGAGGAAGCCCGCTATCAGGCGAAGGCAGCCATGTGCGCACAGCGCCTTGCCGATCTGAAGGCTGGCGAATACAAGCTTGGCGGCGGTGTGGTCGATCCGCTGCCGGAGGACGCCCCCTTCTTCGTGAAGGACTATTACGATTACTACAAGACCCCGCGCGGCTACCATGCCCGCTCGCTCAATTCAAACGGCGGCTGGAACGTGATCGGCTGCGAGAGCTTTATCAACCAGCCCATTCTGCGCTACTCCAACGAGATCCGCTCGGCCGTGCTGCTGATCCACGGCGACAAGGCCCACTCCTGCTACTTCAGCCGCGACGCCTATGCCGACATGGTGCGCGACAGCAAATACACCGACAACAAAGAGCTGATGATCATTCCCGGCGCGGTGCATACCGACCTCTACGACGGCGGCGGCAAGGGTGCCATCCCCTTTGATAAGCTTCAGCACTTTTTCGCAGAGTATCTTCGTTAAGAAAGCAGGAGGCAGGGTATGAAGCCGATACTCCCTTTGGTTCTCATCGTCATCATTGCGGCGCTCTGTGTCGGCTGCGGCAGTGCGCAGAGCCAGGCAGCCGCGCCGGTGCAGTCTGCCGAACCTGCCCCGGCGGAAAAAGTGCCTGCAGCGCAACCGCCGCAGGACAGCAAAGCAGAAAGTGAGGAGACGGAAACGATGCACATGAAGATCGGTGAAACCGACGTCGAAGTCGCGTGGGAAGACAACGCATCTGTGGAGGCGCTGAAGGAGCTTTCGCGCGGCGGCCTCAGCATTGACATGTCCATGTACGGCGGGTTTGAGCAGGTAGGCTCCCTCGGAAAGAGCCTGCCGCGCGAAGACCGCCAGACGACAACGCAGGCCGGGGACATCGTTCTCTATTCCGCAAACCAGCTCGTCGTATTCTACGGGTCGAATTCCTGGGCTTATACCCGGCTCGGGCGGATCGCGGACAAGTCCGCGTCGGAGCTGAGCGAGCTGCTTGGAAACGGTGACGTTACGATCACACTCACCTTGGAATAACAGGAGGAACACATGAAAAAAATACTGATCATATCGGCAAGCCCCCGCATGAACAGCAACTCCGAAGCCTTGGCGAAGGCCTTCGCCCGCGGCGCGCAGGAGGCGGGCCACGAGGCGGAACTTATATCCCTGCGCGGCAAGACCGTGAACTTCTGCCGCGGCTGCTTTGTATGTCAGGAGAAGCAGCGCTGCGTGATCCGCGACGACGCGGACACGATCTGCCAGAAGGCGCTGGAGGCCGACGTGCTGGTCTTTGCCACGCCGATCTATTACTATGAGATGTCCGGCCAGCTCAAGACCCTGCTTGACCGCCTGAACCCGCTCTTTCCCAGCGACTACGCCTTCCGCGACGTGTATCTGCTGACAGCCGCCGCCGAGGATGAGGAGACTGTGCCCCAGCGCGCCGTGAGCGGCGTGGAGGGCTGGATCGAATGCTTTGAGCGCGCAAAGCTCGCCGGAACCGTTTTTATGGGCGGCGTCACCGCAGCGGGAGAAAACCCGGCGCACCCCGCGCTGAACCTGGCATACCGCATGGGCGCAGAAGCTTGACGGCAGCGCGAAAGCGTAATTTCCCGATTCAATCAAAAGAAAACACACACGATGGACTCACCCGGTTTTTCTCCGGAGTCTATCGTGTGTTTTTTTGTCGGCGAGAAAGCCCTTCGGCGCTGCGGCGCAGAAAAAGATTGCAAAGCGCGTGAAACCGCGGTAGAATTTTACAGAACAATCACAAACGGAGGGATATGCCTTGAAGAGAAAACTCATTTGCATTTTGCTGGTCGCGGCGCTGCTGTCCTCTCTGCTGAGCTGCGCTTTTGCCGAGACCGTCAGCGGAGACGCGCTGTCCGATGATGAACAGCACGCCCTTGACTATCTGGGAGAGCAGCTCGCCGCGCCCGCTGCGGTGCTGATGAAGTCCGGCGAGGACGTCGACGATATCTATTCCTCGCTGAACTGGACGTCCGTTGCGGATACGTTTCCGGAGAAGTTTGACCTGCGCGAGCGCGGTGTTGTCACCTCCGTGAAAAGCCAGAGTCCCTGGGGCACCTGCTGGAGCTTTGCCACCATGGCGGCAAGCGAGGCCAGCATCCTGAACGCGCTGGGGATGACGGCGGAAGAGTATCTTGAGAAGAACAGCGAGGAGATGGATCTGTCCGAAAAGCACCTTGCGTGGTTCACGGCGACGGCGCTGCCTGAGGCGGAGGCTTACCCGGAGGGCGCGTATCCCTATAACGTCGGTCAGGCGGGCGAGGGCGTTTATCCGGCGCCGGGTTCGGATGTGTCGACCTATGACTACGGCGGAAACTATTTCTTTGCCGCTTCCAGTCTGGCCTCCGGCATCGGCGTCGTGAAGGAGTCGCTGGTTCCCTACGGCGACAGCGAAGGCCGCCGGAACAGCGAGGGCGACTGGAGTCTCCCGGAGGAGCAGCGCTACATGCAGAGCTTTGAGCTCAAGAACGCCAACGTCCTGCCCGCCCCGGCTTCGATCGACGCGGACGGGAACTACGTCTACCGGCCCGAGGCCACCGAGGCGATCAAGAGCGAGCTTTTGAAGGGCAGGGCCGTCGGCATCAGCTTCTGCGCGGATCTGTCCATGCCGCAGGAGCCGGACGCCGTACGCGCGCGTCTTTTGAGCAGATACGGCGGCACCGACAAGGTCTCCAAGCAGGAGCTCTCCGATTACGTCGATCTGCGCGCGGGCGTCGTGGATGCGGATACCCTGTCCGACACGGATCTGCAGCGCCTCATGGAGATCGCGCTGAAGCTCCATGAGCTAAAAGAAAACCCGTATGCCGACGCCGGCCTCGACCGGGAGCAGACGATCCGGGTTTTGAAGTCCAAATACTTCGGCGACGATTACAAGAAGCTGGCTGCCGAAGAGGATGAGGACGCCGCGCATGTCCCCTACCTGAACTTCTCCGGTGAAAAGTCGGAAATCTATGCCCACTATACCTATGAGCATGTGCAGGCAAACCATGCCGTGACCGTAGTGGGCTGGGATGACAGCTTCCCGGTCTCCGCCTTCCGGGAGGGCTATCAGCCGCCGGAGAACGGCGCCTGGATCGTGAAGAACAGCTGGGGCGAAGACTGGGGCAAGGACGGCTATTTCTGGCTCTCCTACTATGACCAGAGTCTCTCCGGCATTGAGAGCTTTGAATATGTCGTGGACGAGGACAACCGGCAGATGGATCACCTGAGTCTGCTCGACTACGACCACATGCCCGCAGCGATCATCAGCTCCACGCTCTTTAAGCAGCCGGTTTACGCGGCGAACATCTTTGAGGTGGAGGAAGACAGCGTCCTGCAGTATGTCTCGGCCATGACGGGAGAGCTTGATACCGCCGTCACGGTTTCGGTCTATCTCCTGCCGGAGGGCGCCGTACAGCCGACGGACGGAAGGCTTCTGGAGAGTACGACCCAGCGCTTCGACTTTGCGGGATATCACCGCCTTGAGCTGGGCGAAAAGCTGGCGTTCTCCGCCGGCTCCCGTATCGGCGTGGTCGTTCTTGAGCGCGTTCCGACCGCGGACGGTCTGCGGTACGCCCTCACCAACACCAGCAGCCTTGGCGAAAAGGGACCCGCTGTTTTCAACGAGCTCCACAAGGACGAGGGCCGGACGCTCAAGCGCTACTGCAAAGCCGTCGTGAATCCCGGTGAGAGTCTGATTAGCTTCCGCCACGGCAGCTGGATCGACTGGACAAACGCGATCGAGAGCTTCCGGAATAACGGGGACTGCGCCTGCATGGCCTACGACAACCTGCCGATCAAGGCCTACCTGTACCCGCTCGATGAGGTCATGAAGCTGCATCATTTTGAAAACCAGTCCGGCGAGACCGCGATCTGCCCGGAATGCGGCTATATCCTGCGCACGGTCAAGTGAGCGCATTTATACCGACTGCGTCAGCGGCAAATCGCATATTGTCCCGCAGCGCATCCTGTGTTATAATCCCAAAAGCACAAATTTTATGAGGTGATCAGAATGTCCATTGCTCAGTTTATTTCTTTTCCCATTTCCGTTCTTCTTTTCATCTGGATGCTGCGCATCAAGAAGGATGATCCGTTCCCGAAGGGCAGCGTTCTCAAAATGGTCATTACCGGTGTCCTGTGTGTCATCGGCGCCACCATCATCACGCTCCTGCTTGGCCTGCTCGCTTTGGCGATCCGGCTCGGCCCTGACACTGTCAAGCAGATGTTTTCAAATCCGGACCCCGAAGTTGCCGCGGGCATTTCGGCGCGCATTGAGGCATTGAACGGCAAGCCCACGCTGTGGAGAACATTTATTCAAAACTTCGTTTTCGTCGCGGCCATAGAGGAGGGGCTCAAGTATTTCGCCATGCGTATCTCCTCCGCAAAGCCCGGCGTGATCAAAAACCGGATGGACGCGCTGATCTGCGCCGCCATCGTGGGCATTGCCTTCCAGGTGGTGGAGGATTTCACCTACGCCTCCGGCTTGGCTATCGCTGTGATGAGGGCAGTCATGCCGTTTCATTTCCTCTTCGGCGCCATTATGGGCTACTATTACGGTCTGTTCCTGGAGACCGGAAACAAGAGTGACCATGTCAAGGCCCTGCTCATCCCGATCCTCATTCACGGACTGTTCGATTTCAGCATCAAGTGCATAGAAATCAATGACTACTACTTCATTTTCACGCTGGTTGTGATGGTGCTGACCTTCGCGCTGGCCGTCTATGTGATCTACAAGATCCACAAGTGGAGCAAGGACGGCACGCTCTCCAAGCCGATCCCCGCGCTGAATTCCGAAGAGGCCGGCGTATAAGGCGGGAGCCGAAAAGATCTGCTGAGGGGCTGTAGCAAAACGCCTGTCATCCTGAGCGTAAGCGAAGGATCTTTCCCAGAAAACTTGCAAAACATTCAAAAGAAAGATTCTTCGTCACTTCGTTCCTCAGAATGACATAAAGGCAATACCGCACAATGCGGCAAGAGCAGATTCCGAGAAAATTTGAGTTCTGATGATGGCACTTTTTCGCAGATGTACTTTGTGTACCTCAAGAAAAAGTGACGAAATCAGGGCTCAAATTTTCCGGAAGATGCCGCAGGCGTATTGTGCGGTGTTGCCTAAAG
>Ga0247608_10001192_pt1 | contig 37252 bp, 36 predicted proteins | sample 176DNAGHGlowgp2_FD_193490 | JGI IMG/M metagenome (GOLD analysis project Ga0247608, IMG submission 193490) | Sheep rumen microbial communities from Palmerston North, Manawatu-Wanganui, New Zealand - 1766 DNA GHGlow gp2 | ecosystem: Host-associated > Mammals > Digestive system > Stomach > Rumen ...
GAGCCTCCGTCGTCGCTCGGCAATAATCAAGCAAGCTTGTTACTGCTCTCGCTCCTAGGAGCCTTGTACAATATAATATCTTCCGATTCTTTTGTTCTGTAATATAATACGGTATAAAGAATCTGACTGGCCGAGTTTCTCTTCTTTTCAGAATGACGGTTCGTACTTGTTTTCTCTTGTACTACAATTTCTGTCTATGGAATTATGTCAAAGAACTTTTGAATAAAGCGCATTCAGACCTACCCACCTTAGTGAGGTGGTTCGTTCCTCATTTGCGGATGCAAAGGTACGACGACTTTTAAAACCTCACAATACTTAGGCTTTCTTTTTTTGGAAATTACTGATGATTTTTTTCTCACACCTTATTATATATAGCGCGCGCGAGTGCGACAAAGAAAAACAAGGCAATTTATACTGATGCAATGAAGATTTGTCGTATCTTTGCAGTAATAAAAAACAACCCTAAAACGTAAATTAAATGAATACATTATTACAAGCAAATGAAGTTGTAGAGAAAACTTCCGGAGTGATTGAAGCTGTTTCAGGTGGAAAAATTGACACGCTATTGAAACAATTGATGACAACAGGTGTGGAAATTGGCAAGAGCATTCTGCTAGCCATTGCTATTTACATAGCCGGCAAGTTTGTCATTAAACTTATAAACCGTCTGACACGACAGATGTTGGAACGCAAGAATGTCGACCCAACAATCCAGTCTTTCCTAAAGAGTTTTGTAAGCATTCTACTGAATGTTCTGTTGATTATAATGGTAATCAGTGCTTTGGGCGTTGATACCACCTCGTTTGCCGCCTTATTGGCATCTATTGGTGTAGCTGCAGGTATGGCACTGAGCGGCAACCTGCAGAATTTGGCAGGTGGACTGATTATCTTATTATTTAAACCTTTCAAGGTGGGTGATTTTATTGAAGCACAAGGAACAATGGGTAAGGTTAAGGAAATTCAGATAATCCATACGATATTGCTGACCGTAGATAACAAGGAGATTTATTTGCCTAACGGTTCATTGAGCAGTGGCAGCATCACCAACTACAGCAAAATGGCAACCCGACGCGTAGATTTTACCGTGAGTGTTGAGTACGGTACAGATGTAGAAAAGGTAATGAATGCATTGAAAGCTATAGCCAACTCTGACGAACGTATTTTGAAAGACCCCGAACCCTTCTGTGCCCTGAGTGCATTGGCTGACAGTAGTGTGAACTTCACATTCCGCGTATGGGTAAATGGTGCTGACTACTGGCCTGTTTTCTTTGACCTGAACAAACAAATTTACAAGGAATTCAACAGTCAAGCTATTAAATTCCCCTTCCCACAATTGCAAATTCATCAGTAAAACAATTTATTTTACTATTAGAAACGTCTTTCTTAGTAAATCTGTTGCGTTAAACGAAAATTATATATACCTTTGCATAGAAAATTTTTATTAGGTATTAATTGTTAAAACACAAAAAGAAATGGAACAGCAAAAAGTTGACATGTTCATTATGATGAACAACAAGTATTTTCCTGAGTCACAAATACCTTTCATCCGCGAGCGTCTGCTGGCTGCTGATGAAAGCAGGACAAACATGCTTCATACAATACAATATAAGGATCCTATAATATCTCTTATCTTGAGTATCTTGACTGGCAATTTGGGTATTGACCGTTTCTTTATAGGTGACACTGGATTGGGCATTGCAAAACTGCTCACTTGTGGAGGTCTGGGTATATGGACTATCATAGACTGGTTTTTTATAATGAATTCAACGCGCGAAAAGAACCTTACACGCCTCATGTCTATCATTTAAAGAATGAGTCTTACGAGAGGACGGCTATATCCCCTACTCCTATTATTAACAGCATGCGGCTACATCTGGCTGTTTGTCTGTGATGATAGTAGTAGGGTTTTTGGTTGGAACGGGTGCTTAGTAAGATATTTATTTCATATACCATGTCCTTCGTGTGGAACGACAAGAGCTGTACAGGCAGTTTTTCACGGAGAATGGTTAGGAGCACTATATTATAACCCGATAGGAATCATAATGGCTGCTCTTATGGTAGTAATTCCCGTTTGGATAGTGATAGATTTACTTACCAATTCTGTTTCCCTCCTCAACGCTTATCGTATTACAGAAAATAAACTGCGAAGCTGGCCTTACACCTTTGCCGGCATTTTGGCTATATTGATTAATTGGATATGGAATCTTATGAAATACACGTAAACGAGCATGATGTACGAATAGAAGATATCGTTCCAGGCGAAGATGAAAAAGAACGTGCATCGGGCTGCTACATCATGTCTTTAGTTGCAGTTATGATTGGACTGCCTATGCCTATCATAAACCTTTTGGCAACAGGCATATTCTACCTTATGTCAAGGAAAGGAACATTCTTTGTCAAATGGAATTCCATTCAGGCACTCGTCTCCCAAGTACCTCTGTTCATCATGAACAACATTCTGTTTTGGTGGACTATCAGGATACTATTTTGCTTTACTGAACTCTCATCGGTTTATATAGCGTACTTTGTCACAGTCAATCTGTACAATATTTATGACTTTATCGAGACCGTTCGCTCTGCTGTTAAAACACGTAAAGGCTTGATACACAGATGGTATCTTTACAGTACAATAACCGATAAGATTTGTAAAAGATGAAAAAGATACTCAAAGAATTCCTTATATCTGCCCTGCTATTCTTCGGCATATTCTATGCCACTCTGCAGGTTGACTGGATGAAACTGTTCCGTTTACAACCTACAATCGTAGGAGACAAACTATCGGAATGGGTATGGGAGATGGCAGAATCAAGCCTCTGGAAAGTAAACAACCACGATGTGTGTGCCCCCATCGACAGTTTAGTGTATGAGATGTGCAAGACCAATGACATCAGCATGGCCGATGTGCATATTATAGTAAACCGTGACAACGAGGTGAATGCCTATGCTACAGTAGGCAACCACCTGATTATCAATACAGCTCTCATCAAGAAGATGGAAAACGAGTCACAACTCTGTGCCGTGATAGCACATGAGATGGCCCATCTTCGCCTGGGACATATCAAGTCTGCTATACGTCAGCAGGCTGTTATTACGGTATTTTTTGCTTTGATTAGTGGTAACGGGCATTCCGAGGCACTCGCAAATCTCTCCAGCAAGATAATAAGCAACTCCATTACTCGTGCCAAGGAAAACGAAGCAGACGAACAAGGAGCACGCTACATGCATGCTATGCACATCGACCCACTGGAGATGGCCAACACACTTGAGACGTTCGAGAGTTACGGCATCCTTTCTTATCTAATGGATCATGACGACAGTAAGAAACGTGCCGAGCACATCCGAAAGATGCATTTCCCCGACAATGGGCCCTACCGTAAGATCCTTTCTCAGGAAACTTGGGACAAGCTGAAACAAGCCTGTCAATAACAAACAAGAGGGTTTCGACCCTCTTGCTTAATTTCTATAGCTCATGACCCCGATAGAATTCGAGTATTTTTTTTCTAAAGAGATAAGTGTAACGCGACTGTATCTGTTGTGACTCGGCTCTCATGAATTTCGTCTTGGCATCCTGAAACTCTGTTGCCGTTGCCTTGCCATTTTCGTATTTACGCTGCATAAGGGTAAAAGCAGTATTAGCGCTGACAAGAGCCTCATCACTACTCTCACATTGTCTGCCGGCTGCTACAGCATTATAATAGGCCTGTTGAATCTCTTTGTAAAGTTGTTTTTTTGCCTGGTCCAACTTTATCTGCTGGGAATGAACCTGCAAGCGGGCTGTTCGGATATTGTTACGAGTAGCAAAGCGATTGAAAATAGGAACAGACAGAGAAAAGCCCAAGTATTGGTTGAAATTATCGCGTAGTTGCTTGCCAAAACCTGTCGTTTCGTATCCCGAAGTCTTATAGTAACTGCTACCCAAACCCGCATTAAAATGAAGTGAAGGATAGAGTGCACTCTTGGCCAACAGGATACTCTTTTCGGCACTCTGCAACCTAATCTGCTCCGCTTGAATCTGTGGCTTGACAGCCACAGCCTCGTTGTACACCATGTCGGGCGAAGGCAATTCGTCACCCTTTACTGTCCCCACTTCTGGCCGAGCCACATCAAAACCGTCAGGGGACTCCAATTCCAACAGCTGCGACAAATCCAATAGAGCCAACATATAACTATTTTGCTGCTGGGTAAGCGAAAGTTCGTCGTTTGCCAGTGTGGAACGAATCTGTGACAGTTCAGCCTCAGAGGCTTTATCGTTCTGAAAGAGCAACTCCATTCTACGTACCTGTTCTTTGCTCAGTTCCACCTGACGCTCAGCAACTTGAACCATATCCTTCTGATAAATAGCCTCCAGATAAGAAGATGTCACGCTAAGAGCAATATTCTCGCGAGCATGCTCATAATCTTGCAGAGCCGCCTGAAGATTTAATTTGCGCATCTTGATATCAGCAGGAATTCTGCCTCCAGTAATTAAAGGCACACTTGTTCCCAAACTAAAACTGGTGCTTTGCGTATTGCGGTTCATATAAGTATTGTCCGAAGTAAGAGCACGTCCGAAACTGAAATTTTCCCCTACGCTCCCGTTCAGGTCTGGTAAACGGCTATTTTTACTGGTGCTGAGCGATATCTCCTGAAGTTTCACATTGTCTTCCTGCTGCTTGATGTTCAGGTTATGCGCCAGCGCATATTGTACACATTCTGTCAGTCCCCATTCCCTGGTCTGCTGGGCGGTACTCTGCAACCATGCACCGATTGCTAACGCTATAATTATCTGGCGTTTCATTTCTTATCTTCTTTAAGGATTCCACGAACCTTTTCGCCTACTTTCACCCCACTTTTTATCTCAATGTCTATTCCATTGCTTAAACCCGTCTCTACCTTACGCCGTAGAAACTGCTGTTTTGGAACAGAATCTGTAAGCACATAGACAAAAGTACTGTCACCGACAAACTCCAGAGCAGCCTCTGGCACACTAACAGCTTTCTTAACCCTATCCAGTACAATTTCGGCATTGGCCCCATATCCGGAACGTAGCGTAACCGTGTCGGGCGACGAAAGAGCAGCCTTTATCTCAAATTGATTGGCACCGTTGCTCTCACGACCTTTGGGGGAGATATACTCCAGACGGGCTTCCATCTTCAGGTTCTGTACAGCTCCTACAGTTATCGTCACAGGCATTCCTTCCATAATTCGTCCCACCTCTGTCTCGTCTATGTTACCCCGGAAGATAAGATTCTTCATATCTGCCACTGTAGCTATGGTGGTACCGTCATTGAACGAGTTGCTCAAGATAACCGAGTTACCCACCTTCACGGGAATATCCAGTATCAGGCCATCAATTGTAGAACGTACCAGCGTTGTGCTCATCTTGGCATTACTCAGCGAAATACCCTCGCGCACAATGTTCAGTGCATCCCGACTATTGGTCATCTCGCTCTTGGCCTGCTTCAATGCCACCTGAGATTTCTCAAAATCCTCGGCACTCACAACCTTTTCCTCATACAGTTTCTCCATACGCTGGAAATCTTTCTCCGTCTGTGCCAGATTGATTTCAGCCAAACGAACTCTGTTCTCTGCACTGTTCAGGCTGTTCATGTCGGGAATCACCTTCACCTTGGCAATTACCTCATCCTTCTTTACCGTCTGGCCAGGCTCTTTGTACAACTCTGAGATGATACCAGAGATCTGAGGTTTTATATTCACCTCGTCACGCGGTTCAATCTTTCCTGTCACAATAGTAGATTTTTCCAAATCCTTCAATTGGACTGTAGAAATCTCGTACACCATTTCCTTTGGACGTGATTTCTGATACAGGAATACAAATGTTCCCACAAAGATGGCAGCCACCAATGCAATAACTGCCCATTTAAAAAACTTCTTCATATCTTCTATAATTTTTCACTCTTCATTCTTCACTCTTCACTTTTCACTCTTCACTTTTCACTCTTCCCTCATTGCATCCACAGGTTTTATCTTCATAGCACGTATAGCAGGAGCCAATCCAGCCAACACACCCAAGACGGTAAGCAGAAGCGATGCTCCAATAGCCACGCCAAAAGAAATCTGATACTGAGCCATCGGAAATTCGGCATGAGTAGCATTCTCCACCATCTGAAGAATGAATACAGCCAGAGAGATACCGCTCATACCGGCTACAAGCGTCAGCACAATACTCTCGCTCATCACCATTGTCAGAATGTCCTTAGGTGTAGCACCGATAGCTCTACGAATACCTATTTCCGTTGTTCGCTCTTTCACGGTAACTACCATAATATTGCTTACGCCGATGGCTCCAGCCAATAGTGTTCCCAAACCAATCATCCATACCAGAATGCTCACGCCCGTAAACAGGCTGTCTATCATACTGAAGATGGCCTCCGTATTCACTTTTATCAAGGCTTGCGTGTCTTTGGGGTGAATCATATGAACACGTTTCAACAATGCCTCAACCTTGTATTGTACTTCCGACATAGGGTATTCATCTTTAGCTACCAATGCAAGGATATCCACATCATTTCCTCGGTTATACATCTGACGCATGGTCTCATAGGGCAGATAAACTGTAGTTTGCGGATTACCGCCTATATTTATTCCGCCGGAGCCTTTTCCGCTAACACCAATGATACAATAGTTGATACTGTCTATGCGCAGGAACTCTCCGCAAGGGTTCTCCAAATCGGGGAACAACTCCTCAGCTACACGTTTTCCTATCACACACACCTTTCTATGTTGAATACCATCTGCATCCGTGAGTGCACGCCCGTGCTTCATCTTAGGATTGTCCACCATGCTGTAGTCGGCATATTGCCCCGTTAGGGAGACTCCGCACGACTTATCATTGGCCAAAGCTCTTGCACCCCATTTCTGGATGACAGGAGAAACAACGCTAATTTCAGGTACACAGTTACGGATACGGGCAACATCGTCCAATTCCAGATGCCAGATCCTTCCACTTTGGAACCCTTTATATGGTTCGCTGGTGGTATTGGAAATCATGAAGCCTGAGTTGGATGCCGCTCCGGCAAAGTTCTCGCCCAACATCGTTTCCAAACCTTTGCCTCCGCCCATCAGCAGGATGAGCATGAACACACCCCAGAAGATACCAAAGGCTGTCAGGAACGTACGTGTACGATTCTTACGAAGGGAGTCAAATATCTCCTCCCACAAATCAGAATCCAATAGTTTCATATTTTATGCCCTCAACGCATCTATAGTTTTTACCTTTACAGCCTTACGTGCAGGAAAAAAACCCGCCAGCGCACCAGCTATTATGATCACGATAGTAGCCTGGAAACAGGTGTGCAAATCTACCGTAGGGTCCACGAAGTATTTGGCTTGTAAAACGCCCAGGTCCATTACCTGATTACCTACCGTAGCATTCATCCATTCGCAGAAGAAAATTCCCAGCAACATACCTATATAGCCAAAGATAGCCGTAATGACCACACTCTCCAGGACTACCATCGAGATAATGTTCCAGGGGCGGGCACCGATAGCCCTGCGAATACCAAACTCCCGGGTACGCTCCTTGACACTGATAAGCATAATATTGCTCACACTCACCACACCGCTCAACAACGTCAGTAAACCCAGAATCCAGAAAGCCTTATTTAAAATGCTCATAGCCCGGTTCATCTGTATATTATCTTCAGCCTGATTCCATATCCATAAGGCTCTGTTATCCTCAGGATCAAAGGAATGGATATAACTGCTAGCACGTGTGTATTCATCCATGAACTGCTCCATAGCAGAGTCCGTAGGGATATTCTGTATGTTCATTGTCAACTTGTCTATGAACCTGCCTTTATTATATATGGTACACAAGGTAGTGTAAGGGACATAGAAATCGCTGCCGCTGAACATCTCGTCCGTTTTGTATTTTCCTACCACAGTGTACAGGATGTTACCCAGTTTCACTTGTCGTCCTATAGCCGAACTGTTTTCTTTGAAAAGATCCTTGCAACTATTGCTTCCCATCACACATACCTTACGCTTCTCCGTTATATCCATAATATTGATGAAGCGTCCCTCCAACATCTCCACTGCCTGTGAAGCAGCATACTCGGGATAGACACCCACCATTGAACTACTGCTGATATAGTGACTGCCAAAGCTGGCCACTATTCCATCCTGAGTAACAGTAGGAATAGCATTGGTAATCTGATGGGGAAAGTGGTGACGGCTCATATATAAATCGCGATCATCCAACCTGATCAATCGGCCTTCTTTTATACCTTCCCAAGGTTTGGTTGTCCTGCCGCCAAAAACGTGAACGGCATCAAAGGCGAAACTTCCCATATTATACTGGAAAGAATGGATGACACCATTGCCTGCTCCCTGTAGCACAATCAGCAAAAACAGTCCGCTCACCACTGCAAATCCTGTAGCAATGGTACGCATCATATTGCGTCTCAACGTTCCCTTTATCTCCTGTAAAAGCTCAAGCATACTCTTAACCTTATAACCTCACTTCATCACTCCATTCATGCCAAAGGGAGATTCCTTAGAGCCGTCGTTCAATTCTACATTCTCTATCTGACCGTCCTTAATGTGTACAATCTTCTCTGCCTGATAGGCAACACCACTCTCGTGTGTAACCACGATAATGGTCATTCCCTGCTTGTGCAGTTCCTTCAGCAGCTGCATCACCTCCAGGGAGGTCTTACTGTCCAATGCGCCCGTTGGCTCATCTGCCAGAATAATGCGGGGCTGTGTGATAAGGGCACGCGCTATGGCTACACGCTGTTTCTGACCGCCCGACAATTCGTTGGGCAAATGATGAGCCCACTCTTTAAGGCCCACCTTTTCCAAATATTCCATAGCCAACTGATTGCGTTTTCTCCTGCTAATTCCCTGATAAAAAAGGGGCAGGGCAACATTCTCCATGGCATCCTTAAAGGATATCAAGTTGAAACTCTGGAAGATAAAGCCAATCATGCGGTTACGGTAATCTGCTGCCTTTGTCTCAGATAGGTTACGGATAAGAGTCCCGTCCAAGCGGTATTCCCCCTCGTCATAATCGTCCAGGATGCCCAGTATATTCAGCAGAGTTGACTTGCCTGAACCCGATGCGCCCATGATGGCCACAAACTCACCTTTTCCAATATGCAGGTCTATACCCTTCAGTACATGCAATGGCTGGGCACCCTGATACGTTTTATGGATGTTAGTTAAATGAATCATTATTCCTAGTTAGAGAAATATTTTTTCCTAGTTAGAGAAATCATCTTTTCAAGTTAGAAAAGTCCACTTTGCTGGCACCGTTTTCCTCGCAAACCAACTTCTTGCATTCGCCGCTGAAAACACCCTTTCCTGCACCATTCAGTTCTATACGGAGATCCTGACAGAAGACATTGGCATCAATATCGCCTGCACCATTCATCTCAATCTCAATATTTCCAGCAGTCATCACATTGGTAAGTGTACACTTTGCCGCACCGTTTGTCTCCAGTTCCAAGTTACCCACCGTGAGGCTGTCCACTATAAAGTTGGAGGCACCATTCAATTCTACTTTCAACTCACCGGGCATATCTATCTTACCCTGCATCATCAGCTTACCCCCTCCGGAGAAGTCCACATCTGTCAGACAAGGCGCCGTAACGTAGAGGATGATGCCAGGAGTCTTATCGCTGACATTCTTCTTTTCTCCTTCCTTTAGTTTCACCTGCAGCTCATCTTCGTCAAGTTCAACCTTGTAAGCCTGCAGGCATTTCTCGTTTCCACGAAGACGTACTGAATAAACACTGTCCTGACCATAGATGACACAGACAACTCCCTCTATGTCTAAGGTCTTAAACTCTGTTATCTCACATGTCTGTTCCACTACCTTACCCCACTTGACCGTATCTTCACGTTCAAACTGGAACTGGTGATTAATAGCTACAGATGCCAACCTATTCACAGCTTCAGTACAACTGGACAAAATGACAGACAATGCTACAAGCAATACAATTGGTGAAAAAATAAAACGTGCTTTCATAATCTTAATGGTTTTATTTGGTCTGTTTAACTTATTATCTGTATTTGGGTTAGTATATCAAGCCATTTGGACTTAGAATAGTAGCCAGGAATGCACATGCATATTTACCACATGCTATTACCTGATCCATTGTGATGTCTAAAGCCTTCATGGTGCGGAAGAACTCAGGCACTTGCTCTTCAAAGAACTCCTTCTTGCGAAGTTTCAAAACAGCCTCACGAGCACCCTCGTTGACAAAGTTTCCCAAGCCCCGACGTGTTGCCACAACATCCTGGTTCTGCAACCACTCGAAAGAGCGGGCCACGGTATTAACGTTCACCTCGACCTCGGCAGCAAACTCACGCACCGACGGCAGCTTCTCATTCTCCCTGTATTTCCCGGCGAGAATGCTATCACAGATGCTTTCAGCAATCTGAAGATATATAGGTTTCTGATTTTTAAAGTCCATAATAATACTGTTTTTCAATTCGTTTGTTATTTACGGGTTTCTGCGTGTCGTAATCTGGGCTCGGCAGTACAGACGATATGTCAGGCACCAGATGCCAACATAAAGCAAAACTGCAAAGATGTTCAGACAGACAACCCAAACTGTAGGATTCGTTCCACTAATCCATTCGGCAACATTCTGTGCAAACTCACGCGAGACAAAAAGCTTGATAACAAAGAGCAGAAGCAGGCCAAAAGCATTCTGGAAGACGAAATAGAACAGGAACGTCCAGGGGATGTTATACTTATATTTCCAAGCGTTCCCAAGGCAGAAGCTTCTCACATAGCAACAAAACATAATTGCGAAGAACAAAGTCACCCCAAAAGTATAATCACCAAACGGGGGGTAATTATGAAGATCAGCGTAGTTAAAACATGTTTCGTAAGTAATCGAATCGATTTCTGCATGGGGAATTGCCAAACGGAAGAGAGAATGTAACAAATCGGAACACACAACGCCGACGAACCAAACCACCTGAACACCAATCACGATGACCACAACATGCCATAGGAAACGTTCCAAGTTTGTGGCAGGGAGAGTGAGTTCGTTGATACGTCCTTGCTTTGTAAGCAGATTATGGAATATGTAACCCGAAGTTATGATAGAATAGGATATACCCAAAAATACATCTACTATAACGAAAAAGCGTATATTATCATATGTTTCTGCGGAAAAGAAGAAACCATTTGTCAGCATATTATATAGGTAATACACTACAATGGGCATACAGATAATAGCCACCATGAGCAATGCGGAACGGGTATAGAACTTGCTGTTGACACTGAGGTCCCAACGGGCTACGTTCAGGAAACGGTTAAAATCAAATGCTTTCATATCTTAGTCCTCCACTTTCTTATTCGTTAATGTTTCGATGAATAGTTTCTCCAGGTCGATGGGCTCATCCTGCTCAACCAAGGGAGCATCCAGCAGTACCTTGTTAGGCTCTATGATGCATACATGATCCAACATACGCTCCACGTCATGTACCTGATGGGTAGAGATAATTACAGTCTTATCCTCCGACATACCTTCTATCACCACCTTACGGAACTGACTCTTAGAAAGAATGTCCAATCCGTTAGTCGGCTCGTCCATCAGCAAGTATGCTGTATTCGTTGCCAAGGCAATGCACATATACACCTTCTTCTTCTGTCCCATAGAGAGGGCACCCAGATTAACGTCAGCGGACATATCAAAGCCAGACAGACAACGCGCCAACAACTCATCCGAAAATTTAGGGTAGAAAGGTTTCAGACTCTTAACATACTGTCTTAGGCTGATACGGGGCAGATCGTACTCCTCAGGAACAATAAACATATCCTGCAAAACTTCTGGTCTCCGCATAGAAGCAAGCACACCCTCTATTCTTACCTCACCCTGCTTGGGACGCAGCAAACCCATTATCAAGTAAAGCAATGTGCTCTTACCCGTGCCATTCTTTCCAAGCAGGCCATATACGCCACCTTTCTTGAATTGCAAACTGAAATTCTCTAAAACATTGTGGGACTTATTGTACCCAAATGTAACATTATCAATACTTATCATAGTGTAATAGTTGAATAGTACACTGCAAAAGTATGACAAATAAAAATACCCGCCAAGAATTAGCAGGTATTTTAACACAATTTTAACACTTTTTGGGGATAGTTGAAAGTTGACGACTTTAAGGAGTTAAGGAGTTAAAGAAGTTAAAGAAGTTAAGCCATTACCTTAGCCATCGTGTCAGCACGTGCATAACTATCGGCTTAACTTCCATAACTACTTAACTTCTTAACTTCATAACTACAGAAACAACTCCCCTCTTCCACGGGAGAGAGGCCGGGGGGTGAGGCTTTTTTCTTTATAAAGGTAGATGCAATAACTGTCATGATGGGGCTGAGGTAGCAGAAGAAACAGAAGGGGGCATATAATAAAGTTGATACGCCCAACACAGAACTTTGCGTCATTCCGCATGTATTCCAGGGAATCAATACAGAAGTTACCGTTGCACTGTCCTCACATGTACGGCTTAGAAGACGTGGTTCCAATCCATAACGCTTATATGTTGGTCCGTACATGGTAGCAGAAAGAATGATTGACAAGTACTGGTCAGCAGCAACCACATTCAGGAACACACCTGTAAAGGCGGTTGTCGCCACCAACGAAACAACACCTCGTACCAGCCGAATCAATGCTTTCATAATGGTTTCCAACATTCCCGTTGCCGTCATTGCGGCTCCAAAGAGCATCGCACAGATAATTAGCCAGATCGTTCCCAGCATTCCTGCCATACCGCGTGTAGCCACTAAGTCGTTCAGTTCAGACACCCCTGTATCCAGATTCGTGGAACCATATACAACAATCAGTGCACCACGCAGTCGTTGGGAGAATCCTTCCAAATCTGTTCCGGCTATCTCGTCCAACAAGGCACCTTGGGTTATAGCAGCCGTCACGGTTCCCATCAATGTAGCTAAGAAAAGGACTATCATCGAAGGCAGACGCATGGCTATAAGTACGCCTGTAAGAACAGGAACAATAAGCAACCAGGGTGAAATAAAAAAAGTATCCTGCAGGGCATTTGCCACCTTAAGCGCATGATCAGTCTGTGCAGGAGCATTGCCCAGACCCTTTATAGCAAATATGGTTAGCGAAATAAGAAAAGTAGGAATAGTAGTATAGAGCATATAACGGATATGCGTAAAGAGCGGAGTACCGGCTGTACTACTGGCTAATACGGTAGTGTCCGAAAGGGGGGATATCTTATCACCGAAATAGGCACCTGAGATGATGGCGCCTGCCGTCCAGGCCTCATCGTATCCAATGGCCTGTCCTATTCCCATCAGAGCGACACCTATGGTGGCGATAGTGGTCCATGATGAGCCAGTTATCACACTGACCAAAGCACAGATAACACAGGCCGAAACCAAGAACCACGGGGGTGACATAATCTGCATTCCATAACATATTAAGGTAGGTACTATTCCACCCACCATCCAAGAGCCTCCTAAGGCACCTATCAGCAACAGGATGATGACAGCTCCGCTGATGCTCCCCATTTTATCAGAGAGCGCCTTCTCGAAGTCGCCCCATGTAACATCTTTACGCAGCAATCCTATGCTAAGACATACGGAAGTAGCTACTATGAGCGAAATCTGCGAAGCACCAGCAAGTGTTTCGTCGCCGAAAATAGAGACAACAATAGAAATGAGTGCCACCAGTAACACCAGTGGCACACATGCTATGATTAATTTTAATTTCAATTGATAATTAGTTTAGAGTTTAGTGCTTAGAGTTGATAGTCAGTGGTTCGTTTAGAGTTTAATCAGTCTTTAGTACTCCGCCAACGGCGGAACAATCAACTTATTAAACTGACTCTAAACTCTACACTATCAACTATCAACTTTCTTAAGCCACCTTATTCAACTTCTTAATGATAGAGAAGATGAAGAGAGCAGCCAAGAGGCAGATAGCCATCAGCGTACCCCATACGATATACAGAGGCAGATCCCACATGTGACCCGGAATACTGACGAGTTTATTACCCAAGGCTGTCGCCACGAACCAGCCACCCATCATCATACCCTTATACTTTGGTGGTGCCACCTTGGTAACGAACGATATACCGATAGGCGAAAGCAGCAACTCGGCAAAGGTAAGAATCAGGTATGTGCTCACCAAAAGATTAGGCGTCACATCAGCCACATGGTTGGGATGGTCGGTAGCAGGAAGACCGAAAGAGAACATTGTCATCAGCAAATAGGCTGATGCTGCCACTAACATACCAAGACCTATTTTGACGGGTGCCTTAGGCTCCTTACCTTTTTTAGCCAACCAGCCGAAAAGGGCAATGCTAACGGGTGTGAGCAATACCACAAAGCAGGGGTTAAAGTGTTGGAAGATAGGAGCACTGATAGCTGTAGAGGCCTCCAGATGGTTGTACTGATAAATCAGGTGAGCCAAGGCTGCACCGACAAGGATACCTGCCCACATCTTAGCCTTGGAAGTCTTGCTTTGGAAGAAAGAGAACAGCGCATAGACAATAACGATAACAGCCACCAGATTGGTTACATCGAAGAGCATGCTCTGCACGCCCGAAGAGGTAGTTGCCGTAAACTCGTCAGCAAACCAGGTAAGCGTCAAGCCATTCTGGTGGAATGCCATCCAGAAGAATATAACCACAGCAAATACCAGACACAGGCAAATGATGCGTTCACGCGTTTCTGCCTTGCTCATCTCTTCGACGGGAGCTTCGGCTACAGCATCCTTCTTCTTAACTGCTAAGACTTGGCGGAAGGTAGGTTTACCTAAATAATAGATAAGGATGGACGCAACAACCGAGATACAAGCCACAGCAAAAGCAAAGTGGTAAGAGTCAGCCTTGGAATAACCCAAGCTGTCTTGTGCCCACTCCATAATCTTGATTGCAGCCGTAGGAGCGAAAAGGGCACCAACGTTGATAAGCATATAGAAAAGTGAGAAACCGGAATCGCGCTTGGCAGCATACTGTGGATCATTGTAAAGGTCGCCAACCATCACCTGCAGATTGCCCTTAAAGAGACCTGTGCCAAAGCTGACAAGCAGCAGGGCAGCACCCATGGCGGCGATAGCTACAGTTCCTCCACCCAAGGGGACAGACAACAGAAGATAGCCCAAGAACATAATCAGGATACCTATGACAACCATCCTGCTATAGCCCCAACGGTCTGCTGCCATACCGCCTACCAAAGGAAGGAAATAGACCAATGTTAAAAACCATGTATAAATCTCAGAAGCTGTTCCGGCTGCAAAGCCGAAGTTTTCGCCAAGAAACAATGCAAAGACAGCCAGCATCGTGTAGTAGCCGAATCGTTCGCCTGTGTTGGCAAAAGCAAGGGCCCATAGCCCTTTAGGTTGACCTTCAAACATATTAAATATTGATTTAAATTAATTATTTGCCTGCAAAAATATAAAAAAATGTTCAATGTCCAATGTCCAATGTCCAATTTATTGTACTTTTGCACCACAAAAAGATTGAAGATGAAAGGATTAACACCAAGAATTATAGGTTGTCTGAAGAATTACAACTGCGAGACATTCATGAAAGACCTGATGGCAGGTCTTATAGTTGGTATTGTGGCATTGCCACTGGCTATCGCATTCGGTATAGCATCTGGCGTAACCCCCGAGAAAGGTATCATCACCGCCATTGTGGCAGGTTTCATCATCTCCGTTTTAGGCGGTACCAAGGTGCAGATAGGTGGTCCCACTGGTGCCTTTATCGTCATCATATATGGTATTGTCAACAATCCCGAGTACGGCTTGCAGGGCCTTCTCATCGCCACCATGCTGGCAGGTGTGATACTCATCGGCTTGGGTGCTTTCCGTCTGGGAGCCGTCATCAAGTTCATCCCCTACCCCATCATCATCGGCTTTACCGCAGGTATTGCCGCCACCATCTTCACCACACAGATGGGCGATGTGCTGGGTCTTACCCAAGAAGCAGTGAGCAATACGGGCGAAGTGATTCGCATTCCTTTGAAAACACCTGGCGACTTTGTCGGCAAGTGGATTTGCTACTTCCAGAACCTGAACACGTTCAACCTTTGGAACTTCATAATTGCCATCGGTTCTTTGCTCATCATCATCTTCTCGCCCAAGGCTGTCAAGCGTATTCCCGTACTCAATAAAATTCCAGGTTCGCTCTATGGAATCCTCTTGGGAACCGTTGCTGTACTGATACTGAAGAACCAGTTTGGCATTGAGGGTATCGACACCATTGGCGACCGTTTCCACATTCAGGCACAACTGCCCGAGATGGTGGTTCCCACCATTACCTTCGAGCTTATCCAGACCCTTCTGCCCGTAGCATTTACCATTGCTATCTTAGGTGCTATCGAGAGCCTCCTCTCTGCTACGGTGGCTGATGGTGTAATCTCCGACAAGCACGATTCCAACATGGAGCTTATTGCCCAGGGCGTTGCGAATATGGTCACCCCCATCTTTGGCGGAATACCTGCTACAGGAGCCATAGCACGTACTATGACCAACATCAACAATGGCGGTCGCACCCCCATTGCGGGTATCATCCACGCCGTTGTGCTGCTGCTCATCCTGCTGGTTCTGATGCCCTTTGCCGAGTACATCCCCATGGCAGCTTTGGCTGCCGTGCTGATTATCGTCAGCTACAACATGAGCGGATGGCGTACCTTCAAGGGCCTCCTCAAGAATCCTAAGAGTGATGTCACGGTGCTTTTGGTAACCTTCTTCCTGACCGTCATCTTCGACCTAACCATTGCCATCGAGATTGGCCTTATCATTGCTTGCGCACTCTTTATTAAGCGTGTTATGGAGACCACCGAAATATCTGTCATCAAGGACGAGATTGACCCCAGTGATGAAGCTGACATGGATATTCACGAGGAGCATTTGCTCATTCCCAAAGGTTGTGCTGTTTACGAAATCAACGGACCCTACTTCTTTGGCATCGCCAACAAATTCGACGACCTGATGCTCAACCTCAGTTCCAGCCGTCGTCCCCAGGTTCAGATTATCCGTATGCGTAAGGTGCCCTTTATTGATTCCACGGGTATTCACAACCTTGCCAACCTAATAGAGATGAATCATGAGCAAGGCATCCACGTCATTCTTTCCGGTGTTACGCCCAAGGTTCACGCTCAGTTAGAGAAAGCCCATTTCTATGACAAGATGAACCCCGACCACATCTGCCCCCACATCGATGTAGCCTTGCAAAAAGCCCGCGAGTTCTTGGGTATCACACAGGCAGAAGCATAAAACATTTCATAGTCAGAGTCGCACCCAATGCGTGATGTTTCAGTTCTTGCCTCTGTTAATGATGTAGATACCTAAAGCTGCGAGTCCTCCGGCAAGAACGTACTTCGTATGGAAATTCTCACCAAGACAAAGGCATGAGGTGACGGCTCCCACTATGGGTATCAGCGAATTGTATATAGCAACCTTTCCCACAGTATTCAAACTGAGCAGTTTGTTGTAGAGCGTGAATCCAATTGCAGAGATGTTGATGAGCAGGACAAGACAGACAATGCCGAGCATGTTGACATGAGGTAGCGTCCCGCCAAGGGCAAGCCCGGGAATGATAAGCAGCAAGCCTCCGAGGGTGAGACTGTAGCCAGTACCAACGAAAATATCTATCCTTCGACTCAGTCCACGAGTCATCAGGTTGGAACATGCCCCACAGATAGCGTTAAGGATAATCATTCCATCACCCAACCAGGTATACTGCCCACTTTCGCCCCCACCGAAATTCAAGGCAAGTATTCCGCCGAATCCGACGACACAACCGAAAATCTTCCGCAAAGTCAGTATGTCGCTCTTGAAGCAAGCGCAGGCCAGCAGCACTACTAAGAAGGTGCTCAACGAATTGAGGATAGCTGCCCGCGAACCCTCGCTATGAGACATACCTACATAGAAAAAGAAATAGTGAAGTGTAGTGTTCATCAGTGCGAAGGCAAGGAAAAACCACCAGTCTTTTTTGATGTCAGCATTGAACGAGCGTCCACTGCTACGGGCGACAGACAAGACAATCAGTCCAGCAACGGTAAACCGGATACCCGCATAAAGCATCTTGCTGCCAGTCATATCTGCCGTGATGCCAAAGGCACAAAAGCCCACCTTGATAAGCGGGAAGGCCCATCCCCACGCTATTGCTGCCGTCAGAGCAAAAACAGTCACCCAGATGGGACGCTGAAATATGGAAACTTCCGTTTTTTCCATCTAATCCCTCAGAGCAAACTTATGCTTACCATCCAAATGCTACATTATCTTTTGCGTCCCCTCCCATGCAGCCTGGATGTTGGCAACCGACTGGGTTGTATATTCCAACATAGATGGTGATCCGAAATGCTCCACAGTGAACCAACCCTTATAGCCGCTATTCAACAGTTCACGAATCACCTCTTTGAGAGGGACGATTCCTGTACCGATGGGCAGAGAAGCATTGTCGTGCATCGCCTTACGGTCTTTCAGATGTACGTGACGGATTTTTTCACGGAAGTGACGAAGGGCCATCATCACATCCTCACCACAATAAAGGTAATTACCTGTGTCAAACACATGTCTGAGTTTTCTCGAGTCAGCAAAAAGATGGTCTAAGGTAGCCGTATTATAACATGGAGAACGCCGATTATCATAATCTTCTACCATAACCTCCACACCTTTTTTTCTTGCTTTCTTAACGAATGCTGCAATTCTTCCAGACACCTCATCCATTTTTTCAGGAGCAGCATCCTTCGGCAACAATCCTGGAATGATAAGCAGACGCTTGTATCCGTGACGCTTCATGAAATCTAATGCCTGACGTTCCGCTTCGGGCTGTTCACCTTCCACAAAGTTGATGTCTGCAATAGCAGAAGCGTTCATGAATCCCAAAGAGTCCAACATGTTCAGTTGGACCTCACTCATAGACACCCTAACATCTATACCTTCCACACCTAGATTTCGTACTCTTTGTGCTGCTTCCTTGACGGAAATCTTCTCCTGACGGGCTATTTCCGTCACATGATCGAAGAAAATGGAGATACGTGGCTGTGCCGTGATTCCTATAGTAATAATCCACAACATTACTAATGCGACAATCTGCTTTAAATAGCTATTCATAAGATGTAAGAGTTTTATTAAATGTTCCATTTTGAGGGCGAAGTTACAAAAAAAAGTCTAAACATTTGGCCGTTTCCGAAATTATATATTATTTTGCCACCGATTTACACATTCAATCACAAAAATTTATAGCAAATAACGAATTTCATGACAAAAACAATCTGTTGCCGAGAAGTTTGAGACTGAAGAACTTTATCCGAGTCTGAAGATTGTTAGGGTGAATTGTGCTCTTTGACATTTTGCTACAAATTATCGTGATTGAATATGAGAAACATCAAATTCTATCGGGTGTGCCGTTGCACACCGGAAAAAGGTGTGGTACAGTTGGATACCCAACTGCTTAGCCATATCGTAAACTACAGGATTCATTCCATTCGCTGTGCCCAGAATAGCCGTATGAAATATCACTACGGCTTGCTTCTTGGTGAGCTCTGTGCCCATACCGGACATCCCTGGTGGGCCATCAAGGTCTGGCAGTTTACGTTGCAACTGATGTGCTGGAAGGATTATGACGATTGGATCTGCGTCCCCGTAAATCCCAACTACGTCAGGATAGACAGCGTGCTCTCTGAACCGGAAAGCCTTGCATTAGGGCAGCGTATCGATGCCCTTTGGCGAGAGATGGGTCATCCGGAATGTGCCGTTATGGAACGATATGCTCGGAGTGAGTACAATTACTTCTGGGCAGAGAAATACGACTTTTGTCGTGTGGAACTCGATGACTTCGCGGCCGAAATAGAGGCCATCGAACAACAGCAAGCTACCGATGCCCTGTTCCTGGAGGGACAGGGTATCGAATTACCTACTTATCTTTAATCATTAATAACGCTTCATATTTCATTTAAAAGGTAACGATTATGAAAAATATCAGTGAACAATACGGCCTTATCTACGGATTCAAGAAGAGAACGAGGGAAAATATCTGGAATCACCTTGATATGCTGGCCGACGCCCCTCTGGTCTATTCCCGGCATCTTACAGGTCTCAACCCCTATCTACAAGATAACCCTATATATTTATATATCAATCCCTATTGCTTGGTGCTGGTCTGCCTGGACTGTTGCGGCAGCATGGAAGAATTGGCCGATGAAGAGTATTTCAACGACGAGCCGCCCCGTTACTTCACGCAGTCCAGCAGTAGGATCAGTCCGGTATGGCACCTTAATCAAACCATGCTGCTTCTCCAACGCAGACTCAGGGACAAGAAACTCAGCTACCATCTTCGGGGAGTCCTGCTTACCGAGAGCAAACTCATCAATTACAAAGACATGCCGCCTGTATGGGAGGAGATGGGTATTACCGTTTACGACCGTTTCGAAAATCTGGCCGCCAGGACGGTACCTGTCAACACCAACGAGGACCTGCATTTCGGCACAGCGGCTATGAAAGTCATTGAAGACTTGGTTACACAGTCAGAAAACTCCTTTCATGAAAGTGAAGAAGATGAGTTTACCAGAATGTTGAATGAGTTTCTTGCTGACAAACCCGGTAAGAAAGAGGAGGAAGCGGTTGAGGAGGAAGGTGAGAAAGAAGTGGAGGAGGAAGAGGAGGAGGAAGAAGAAGAGGATTTGTCCGTTGACGTGCCGTCCGGCGTCATAGAGCAGAACAATAATCTCACCGTGAACGTGGAGATACTGCCTCCACTCAAGAATCCGCGAAAGGAGCTGGACAAACTGGTGGGTTGTCAGAACATCAAGGCAAGGTTGGAGGAACTGCTGGCGATGACACGCTATAATAAAATGTTGCGCGAAACCTTCCCATCTGCCAAGGTGCATGAGTTGTCGCTGCACAGCATTTTCTTCGGCAGACCTGGTACAGGTAAGACTACCGTTTGCAAAATCTTCGGTTCTCTTTTGCGCGAAGCCGGTGCGCTGTCTAAGGGGCATGTAGTGGTGGCCAACCGTAGCACTTTCATCGGCACTTTATGGGGTGACGAAGAACGCAGTGTCAACCAGATTATCGAGAAAGCCCAAGGAGGCGTTTTGATGATTGACGAAGCATATTTGTTGAACAGCAAGAACGACCACGATCCCGGCAAGATGGTTATCCAACTGCTCATGGAAGTACTTGCCGACGAGAAACAACGAGACATTGCCGTCGTTCTATGTGGCTACAAAGAACCTATGAAATGTCTGCTCGACACCAACCCTGGCCTCCATTCCCGTTTTCCCAACCGTTTCGAGTTCAACGACTTCACGGTGGATGAACTCGTAGAGATTAGCTTACGTCGGATAGACGAATACAAATACCATTTCACGCGCCAGGCATTACAGAAGTACAGAAATGTGCTTACCGAAGCCTATCGCGTTCGCGACCCTCAGTCGTGGGGAAATGCCCGCTTTGTAGCCAACCAGTTGGAGCGTATCTACATTCAGCATGCCAACCGTTGCACAAAGGGAAAGAACATTTCGGGCAAGCAGCTTCTGACGCTCACACCGTCCGACATAGTTCCTATCGACGTGCCACGCCCCAAGCCTCATCTCGGATTCTAAGCATCCCTCCAATGTTTTCTTTTCTTACTCCATAACAACGCTGAAGGTGCCTTGCGTTTTTAGTTTGGGAGAAGAGACAGTAATGCCGACCACTCCTTTTTCTTCTTGCGGTTGGATAATCAGGAGAGCCTGCCCGCGGAAAGTGGTGGGCATCAGCGAACGGAAAGAACGAAGGTCGTAAGGATGACCGGTGCCTGCTACAGCCATGTGGCGGGCACCGGTCGTTTTAATGTCAAGGGGTATCTCGGCTGTAGGGCACAGATTACCTTCTGCATCCACAACGCGAAGATATATGTAGGCAAGGTCGTTGTGCGAAGACGATATGACTGACTTGTTAGCCGGACTATCGGCAATACCACCTTGCACGGGTACAAACTGTATGGAAGCAGGAGCGCCGGATGTACGGAAGCTCACCTCTGCACGTTTTCCCTTTACGGCCTCTGCTTTCAGTTCGCCCGGCTCATAGGCCACACGGAAAGTGGCGGTATAGGTTTCCGGATTGACATTCTGTTCACCAATAACACGATTATTAACAGAGAGACGGACACGAGGCTCACGCGTATAGACATTCACCCGAAGGGAGTCACTGCGGCGACCGTTCACATTGTGTACCACACCTGTCTTCAACATAACATTATCGTATTTCTCGGGACGGATGTCAACGGGCAGATAGCCGCATGTATTCGGTCCGTCGTAATAAGCCTGTTCGTGCCAGTTCCAGTGGTTCTCCTCTGCTGTCCAACACCAGCCCAGTGCATCCTCATACTCACCGTCTGTTACAGATGGACGCACAGCCATGGCTATCGGGCACTCACCCCACACGATATCACGGTAATATGACTGAGGCTTCTTCACTCCCGTAAGATCCAGATCGCCGCACCAGGCATTGAACCACGGCCAGGCCAGCAGCTGAATCCAACGCCCGCGGTCACTACGCTCAAGGGCGTGAGCAAGGCCTGCCTCACCAATATAGTCTATGGCGGTCCAGACAAAGTCGCCTAAGATGTAGGGGTGACGGTTTATCAGGGCCCAATTAGCAGCCACAGCATTGGGATAGGATTCGGAGCCGTACATAATGCGCTGAGGGAACTTCTCGTGGTCACTCTCGTAGTGCTGCGTCTGATAGTTGTAGCCGCCTACCTCTGCATTCTCGAATGCCCTTGGCGAATCCTTTTCCCACGTCATTTTCTGTGCCTGACGGTCCCAATAGTCACACACGGCGAAAGTGGTGGGACGCGTGGTATCTTCGTGCTTGATAGCGCGAGTGATGGCATCTGCGATCTCCTTACCGCGTGGCACATCGGAACGTTGGGCCACCTCGTTTCCTATACTCCACATTATAACGCTGGGGTGATTGCGGTCGCGACGTACCATCAATGCAGCATCGTACTCGAAATTGGTGACACCCGTTCCCTTTGGTTTGCCGTCTATGATAACCTGTTTCTCCTTCGAGAAATAATTGCTGTAGTCATCGCGCCGCTTGGCCTCCTCCCACTGATCGAAACACTCGTCAATGACCAGCAGGCCAAGACTGTCGCAAGCGTTAAGGAAGGCCACAGAAGGCAGGTTGTGACTGGTCCGCACAGCATTATAGCCTTGTGCTTTCAACAACTCGGCCTTGCGCACCTCAGCACGGTCGATAGCTGCAGTTCCAAGCAAGCCATTATCATGATGGACACAACCGCCACGCAATTTAGTAGGCTTACCATTAAGCAGGAAGCCCTTTCGACAGAAAACACAAGGGAACGTACACCGAAGGGAATCACCAAAGCATCGTGCTCGCCAGCAGCAGAATGTAAACTTACGCGGGCAGTATATCGGTAGGGCGAATCTGGCGACCAAAGCTTTGCGCCCTTCAGAGTCAGCAGGACCCTCCCCTCGCCTTTCGGAGTAACAGGGGCAGTCCCGTTTGCCACCACTTGCCCGTCGGCATCCGCTATCTCCACCTTTATCTCACAATCCGGACGGCGGGCACCAGTTTCGTCGAACACCTTTGCAGACACCACAATCCTGGCATTTTTTCCTTCTACTACCGAAGCATCCACATACGTATCCCATTCGTCCAGATGAAGTTGGTCTGTCACCTCTAACCATAAATGTCGGAAGATACCACTTCCGGCATACCAACGGCTGTTCAGTCCCTCGCTGACGGTTTTAACGGCAATGGTGACCAACTGTTCGTCTTTCTCGTTGCGATATTTCCTATCGCTGAGTACAGCGTTCAAATCTACCACAAAAGGCATGTATCCAAAGACATTCATTGCAGCCTTCCTACCATTCACCCACACCTCGGCCTGGTTATAAACGCCATCGAAGCGAAGACGGAACGCCTTCTGACGGATGGCCTCATCCACAGAGTTGCCGGGCAGACGGAATGTCTTGCGATACCAACCCGATCCGTTCACGGTCTGCCCCGAATCGGAATCACCGATGCTAAGGCGCGAGAAGGGACCCACCTGCCAGTTATGCCACTCGGCCGACTGCTCCCGATAGTCATGAACGTATGCCACAGGCTCCATGCTGAAGTCATGAGGCACAATAACCTGGCGCCAGTCGGAATCGTCGCAATTTACCGACTCGGCATTGATGGCCGGACCACGATGAAAGCGCCAGCCCTCATCGAAAGATTGTTTACGTTGTGCACCAATGGATAAAGGAGCTGCCAGCACCAACCCTATTACACCTAACAGACATAGATTCTTCATCATATCTTCATGTACAATTCTAAAACTCCGACACAAAAATACCAAAAAAAACGGGGAATGACGTTTTTGAATTGAAAATTTTGCATTTTCCTCGACTTTTCGTAACATTGACATCTATGATATCGAACTTACTCCGTCTCGGCATAAAAAAGATTAAATCTTTTGTTCTGCTCTCGACTTTTCGTAACTTTGACTATCGTCGAAGTTACTGGCACTCGGAATAGGAAAGAAAAATAAACTTTTCTTTCGCTCTTCTCTCGTTTTTTCGTAACTTTGTCTCGGTATTTCCTAATTAGCAAGTGTCAGGAACATTAGTAAACAGAACATAAAACATCAGACAAAATGAAAAGAATTACAATGATTATGGTTGCACTGTTTGCAATCAGCCTTAGTGTCTGCGCTCAGACAAACAAAAGTAAGAATAAAGTTTTGGTTGCCTATTTCTCTGCCACAGGTGTTACAAGGGGGGTAGCTACACAACTGGCAGAAGTCACTAAAGGAACCTTGCACGAAATCAAACCGGCACAGGCTTATACAGAAGCTGACCTCGACTGGCGTGACAAACAGAGTCGATCCACACTGGAGATGCAGGACAAATCATCACGTCCCGCCATTACGGACAAGCTTCCCAACCTAAAGAAATACAATGTCATCTATGTCGGTTTTCCCATTTGGTGGAACACCTGTCCTACAATTATCAATACCTTTATGGAGGCCTACGATTTTAAGGGTAAGACCGTGATCCCCTTTGCCACCTCTGGTAGCAGTAGCATTCAGAAAGCTTGCGAAAATCTGAAAGCCAAATATCCTAACATTAAATGGCAAGAGGGTAAGTTGCTAAACCATGCATCCAAGAAAGATATCGAGAATTGGGTAAAGTCTCTTTCCAACTGACGAAGCCATTGTAACCATATTCTATATGAAAAAGAACGCTATGCTTCTGTGTCTGGCGCTATTATCAGTTGTGACGGTAGCGGCCAAAAGTCAGAAAACCTTTGATGTGGCAGCGTACTTATACCCTGCCTATGCCGCTGACGACCCTCGTCTGCGTCCCTTCTGGCCATTGGGAATGGGTGAATGGGAGACAGTGATGACCATGCAGCAACGCAACCCCGGGCATTACTGGAATCGGCATCCGCTATGGGGCTACATTAATGAAGCTGACCCTGCCGTAATGGAAATGGAAATAGAGCAGGCCACATCGCACGGTGTAAACGTGTTCATCTTCGACTGGTATTGGTTCGACGAGCGTCCCTTCATGGAGACGACACTAACCAACGGATTCCTGAAAGCCAAGAACCGTGATAAGATGCGTTTCTACCTCATGTGGGCCAACCACAACGTGGAGAACTACTGGGACACACGCATAGCCCACTTGGGAGAGAAAAACATCATCTGGCGCGGAGGCGTAAGCCGCGAGGCATTCGAAAAGATGTGCCGACGCAATATCGAGATGTTCTTCCAACAGCCCAACTACTATAAAATCGACGGAAAGCCCGTATTCATGATTTACGAGGTTTCCACTTTCATCGAAGGACTAGGCGGTGTTGAGGAAGCTACCGATGCACTGCGTTGGTTTCGGGCGGAAGTAAAGAAGGCAGGTTTTCCCGACCTTGAGCTCCAGTTCACCATGTGGTCACCACAATTCAACTACAGCGGTTTTGATGCAGCGAAAACCGACCGGCCACGCGATACCTTCATCCGCAAATTGGGTTTCAACAGCATGTCGCACTATCAGTTCTGCCATTTCACCAATGTAGATGACGATTACTCCGCTATTCTCGAGAAAGCATACATGGAATGGGAGAATCTTGACAAAGAATTTACGATTCCCTACTACCCTCACGTAAGCATTGGTTGGGACAACAGCCCACGAACTAAAAAGAGTGCTGTTACACGCAATAACACCCCAGAACGCTTTGCAGAGGCTCTGCGTAAGGCAAAGGCTTACCTTGAAGCACGCCCCCGTCTCCACCCACTCATCACTATCAACTCATGGAACGAGTGGACCGAGACAAGCTACCTTCAGCCCGACGATGTATATGGCTATGGCTATCTCGATGCCGTGAAGAAAGTCTTCGTGGATGGAGAATAATAGAAGATATTTCGTTTTGTGGACCGTTTATTATATCGCGCACGATTTATTGTTAAACAAACTTAATTCTCTCAATAAATCGCTTGCGATATAAAATATTCTCCTTACCTTTGCAGTAGAAAAGTCGCGAACGACACAAATATATTAAATATAATAATAAGGTATGACAAAAATTTATGATTTCAAGGCTCTCACGAGCAAAGGTAAGGAAATAGACTTCAAGGAGTTTGAGGGTAAGGTTCTGCTGATTGTGAACACAGCCAGCAAGTGTGGATTTACGCCCCAGTTTGCAGGACTGGAGGAATTAAACCAGAAGTACAAGGAGAAAGGACTAGTCGTTATAGGCTTCCCTTGCAACCAGTTCAAGGAGCAGGATCCAGAGGGTGATGCAAAAATTGAGGAGTTCTGCCAACTGAACTACGGTGTAACTTTCCAGATTATGAAGAAGGGGGATGTCAATGGTCCCGATGCCCAGCCCATCTTCGAGTATTTGAAGACACAGGCTCCCACAGAGGAGTATAGAGGCTTAATGGGTAAGGCTGCTAAAGCGCTCTTCAAAACTATCAGCAAAAGCGTGGAGAAGGATAGTGACATCAAGTGGAATTTCACCAAGTTCCTGATCTCAAGGGATGGAGAAACCATCAAGCGCTATGCGCCCACCACATCTCCCAAGGATTTCGAGAAAGACGTGGAGGCATTACTGAAGTAAAATTATGATGTAAGATGTAAGAGTTATGCATCCTGAATTATTACTGGATAAACAGATTTGCTTTCGCCTTTATACGGCAACGCGATTGGTTACTCAAGCCTATACACCAATACTGACCGAACTGGGCATCACCTATCCCCAGTATCTTGTGCTGATGGTGCTATGGGAACAGGATTCCCAGCCCGTTAACGACATAGCTCATCGGCTGCTGTTAGAGACGAACACCGTAACGCCCCTGCTCCAGCGTATGGAGAAACTGGGGCTTGTGGTTCGTCAGCGAGGCAGAGAGGACAAGCGACAGCAAATCGTCAGCCTGACCGAAAAGGGCAAAATGTTAGAGGAGCAAGCCTACAAGATTATCCCCGCCAGTATGGGAGAAGAGTTGCGCTCCTGCCCCCTTAAATTGGAAGACTATCAGAATCTTGCAAAAGAATTAGACTTAATTATCAATACACTAAAAAAATAAAGTATTATGGCACATCAATGTGAAAACTGCAAATTTCGTGCTCACTACGACAAAAAGCCGAACTCCCTGCTGGGACGCTTCTGGCGCTGGCATATCAACTTCTGTCCTGGATGGAAAGCTTTCTTTACCTCTCTCCCTGCCGATCAACAGCAGGCTATGCGCGAGAAATATCAATTTACAAAATACGAGAAATAAACACGCTTAATAACAATCATGAAAAGACTGATGACTATCTGCCTGTTGGCAGTTGCAAGTTTTCTTAGTGTTTCGGCACAACGTATTTATGACATCAAGGTAAAAGACGATGCAGGGAAAGATGTATCGCTCTCCGACTACAAGGGTAAGGTGTTACTCATCGTAAACACCGCGACCCGTTGCGGCTTCACCCCCCAATACAAGGAACTGGAGGCGCTCTACGAGAAATACCGTGCCGAGGGACTGGAGATTCTCGACTTCCCCTGTAACCAATTCGGTCAGCAGGCTCCTGGCTCTATCGAGGAGATTCACCAGTTCTGTACAGCTAACTTTGCCATTCAGTTCCCACAATTCGACAAGATTGACGTTAACGGCGCCAACGAGTCGCCTCTCTTTACCTATCTGAAAGCTCGGAAAGGATTCTCGGGTTTCGATACTACCGACCAGACAGGCAAGTTTATGGACAATATGCTGCGCAAACAGGATGCCGACTACGACAAGAAGTCTGATATCAAATGGAACTTCACCAAGTTCCTCGTTTCGCGCGACGGCAGAGTTGTCAAGCGCTACGAACCTACAGAGAAGATAAGCAATATTGAGGCCGATATCTGCATGGAACTCAACCCTGTACTCAGCACTATCATGGCACGTCGTTCCGTTCGTAAGTATATGGACAAGCCCGTAGAACACAAGAAACTGGAGACCGTTGCACTGGCTGGCATTAACGCCCCAAGTGCAAGGAACTGGCAGAACTGGGCTGTACGAATAATTGAAGACCAGAAACTGATGGCAGATGTGAAGGATATGTGCCGAAACGCGCCTAACCTCATCTGCGTTTGTGCTCCTGCAGACGGAAGATTCGACCTTGATGCTGGTCTTTTAGGCGAAAACATGATGCTGGCAGCACAGTCTTTGGGACTTGGCACCTGTATTCAGACGGGGCCTGTAAGTTTCCTCACCACAGACGAGAAAGCCAAAGCCTTCCGCGACAGCCTCGATATCCCCGCCGACTACAAGCTCCTATTTATAATCGCTATCGGTTATCCCGATGAGCAGCCTGATGCCAGACCCCGAGATGCATCGAAGGTAAAATTCATCAAATAAAATCATCACACAACAATGAGTACAATAACAAAAGACATCTATCTGGCAGGAGGGTGTTTCTGGGGAACAGAACACTACTTCAAGCAGATAGAGGGTGTATTGGAAACTGAAGTGGGTTTTGCCAACGGACATACAGAGAATCCCACCTACAAGGAAGTTTATACCGACGAGACAGGCTATGCCGAGACCGTTCACGTCAGGTATAATCCCGATGTGGTAAGTCTGGAGTTTCTGTTGGAGATGTTCTTCAAGGCCATCGACCCGACAAGTCTCAACAAGCAGGGGCACGACGAGGGAACACGCTACCGTACTGGCATCTACTATACCGAACCGGAGGATTTACTCGTCATCGAAAAAATGTTTGCCGAAGAGCAAAAAAAATATCAACAGCCTTTGGTAGTGGAGAAGCAGCCCTTAAAGAACTTCTATACCGCCGAGGAATATCATCAGGACTACCTCGACAAGACCCCCGATGGCTACTGCCATCTGCCTCTGTCGTTGTTTGAGTTTGCCAGGCAGACGCGCCGAATAGCTCAAATGGAGCAGCGGCTGAACCGCATAACTTCCATCATAAAGCAGCATCCGACAACACTTGACAAATCTTTACAGGACGACATTGCCGCACTCGAGAAATACTATGGTAGCGACGAGTGGCGGAAAGACTTTGCCGACGATGAAGCAGGACGATTGCCAAAGGGACTTAAACGAGGTGTACTTTCCGAAGACGGAATCTGGGCCCTACTCTCAGATTATCGCGAACTAAACAAGGATATTAAATGAAGAAAATTATAAACCCGTGGCGCAACCATGCAGGATATAACTGTTTCGGTTGCTGTCCAGACAATCCCATTGGGCTTCACATGGAGTTCTACGAGGATGGAGACTATATCGTAAGTACCTGGAATCCCGGACAGAATTATCAGGGCTGGTTAGATACCATGCATGGCGGCATACTCAGTACGCTTATAGATGAAGTGTGCGGATGGGTGGTCACCCGTAAATTACAGACCAGCGGCTATACCGTTCAGTTGAATGTAAAGTTCCGCAAGGCTGTTTCGACTGCCGAGCCGGAACTGACCATAAGGGCAAAGGTGTCCAAACAGGTTCGGAATCTGGCCTATATTAGCGCAGAGATAACCAACAGCAATGGTGAGCTCTGCAACGAGGGCGAGGTCGTCTATTTCCTGATGAACGAGGAGAAAGCCAAGGAGATGGGATTCATTCATTGTGACGTAGAAGAGCAGACAGAATAAAAAGAAGGATATTGAATATGAAACTGATAGACAAAAATCTGCTTGAGAACTTGGCTGAAGAAGCCAGGAAGTCACCGAGGCTAAGGATGAATTACAATTTCCATCAGAGTCTCCAGGATAAGTGTCACCGTTTTCTCAATGCTATGGAGCCCGGGACTTATATCCCCATACATCATCATCCTACTAAAGACGAGACGGTTGTATTATTAAAGGGGAAAGTCAGGATCTCCACCTATAACGATAATGGCGAGGTATTGGAGTCGTATATTATAAGTCAGGAAAACGGAACCTACGGTGCCGATATACCAAAGAACGTTTGGCACGACCTGGAATGCTTAGAACCCAGTGTCCTTCTGGAATGCAAGGAAGGCCCGTTTGTTGCACACGAGGTTGACGGGATTCTGGAGATAAAGAAGAAATAAGACAGCTCTATTTCCCCATAAACTCACTGGGAGTAAGTCCTGTAATACGTTTGAAGAGGCGGGTGAAATGATGGGGGAAGTCGAAACCCAACAGGCGAGAGGTCTCGCTGATGTTATGACCTTGCATCAGCAGACTTTTCGCCTGATTGATTATATAGTTATGTATGTAGCCAATGGCTGTGCCACCCGTGGCTTTATGGACGATGTCGCCAAAGTAACGGGGCGAGTAAGCCAGTTCGGAGGCACACCAGGCAACAGTGGGTAAGCCTTGCGACAGTTGGCGGTTCTCGCGGAAATAGGTTTGCAGCAGGTTGTGAAAACGCTTTAGCAGATCGTTCTCTCCCCTATTCTCTTCAGATAGCTGGCGCTGATAAATGCGGTTGCAGTATTCCAGTATCAGTCGCAGATAGCCCAACAGCACATTTCTTAAAGACGGTGAATCCTCGTGTGTCTGCAGTTCTTGTCGCATTTGGGTTACCAACTGTGTGATGCAAAGCCATTCGTCGGGCTCCATACGTAATGAGACGTCGTAGAAATACGAGAAGAACTGATAACGGTCTATCTGCTGTTCCAACTCGGTGCCGTGCAACAGCTCGGGCGACCATAGCAGCACCCACCCACTTAACGTAATTCTTTCGCCATTATCCTCCAAACCGCCTATCTGTCCTGGTTCAACGGCAATGATGGAGCCATCGCTTACCTGCAGTTTCCTCATGCCGTATGAGAGATCGAAGGGAAACTGTCGTTGGATGAACAGCCCATACACCCCATAATTGTTCAAGCTATGACGGAACGGTGCCAACTCATCATAGTGGATGATGCAAATTAACGGATGCAACACCAGTGCATCCACAAAACGGGCATAGTCGTTAGGATTATCAACTTTCAGTATCTTCTTCATATCGGTAGCAAAAATACACAAAATAATCTAATAATGGTATAAAACCGATGCTTTTTATGTATTTTCTGCGAAATTGGTATATAATCAGCCAATTTATGTAATGCTTATATAATATAATGTGTGTACCTTTGCAACATGATTTACAATTAAAATTGAAAGCTAAAGCATTATTGCTGGGTCTTATGATAGCAGCAAATAGTTTCGCTCAGGGCGTGATTGATGTGCACAGTCACATCATCACTCCTGAGTTTGTATTGGCTCTTGAAACAGAGGGACGAGTGATGGACGAGGGATTCCCACTGCCCCAATATAATGTGGTGAATCATCTGAAGTGGATGGACGAGGCTGGTGTGCAGACATCGGTATTGACATTGGCAGCACCACAACCATCATCAGCTGAGGTGGTGAGACAAACCAATGAAACTGCCGCCCGTATCAAGAAGGAGCACCCGGGGCGATTCCTGTTCTGTGCGGCCCTACCCCTGCCCGATGTCTCGAAAGCCATTGAAGAAGCGAAGTATGCGCTCGACGTACTGAAGGCTGATGGCATTAAGTTGGCAACGAATGTTGGCGGACAGTATCTTGGCGCCCCCGAACTCGATACGCTTTTCTCTGTATTGAACGAACGCAAGGCTGTGGTGATTCTGCATCCCCATCGTCCTGAACCCGTGAATAAGCAGGTAATGCAACAGATGCCGCTCGCCATGCAGGAATATCTCTCGGAGACCACCCGTGCCGTATCAAATATGATTTCACGAAATGTGCTGGCTCGCTATAATAACATAAAAGTAGTGGTGCCACATTGTGGTGCCTATCTGCCGCTGGCAATTCCTCGCATGAAGTCGCTGACTCCCGTGATGCAGGCCAACAAGATGGTGGGCAAGATTGACTTCGAGGCCAATCTCCGTACCCTCTATTATGACCTTGCAGGAGCACACTCTCCAGAGGTCATCCGCATGCTGCTCACCATCACCACACCCGACCATCTGCTTTATGGCTCAGACTATCCATACGCTGCCCCGCAGGTGCTCTCGCAGAGTCTGGCGAGAATGAAGGACTATCTCTCGAAAGAGCCTGACCTTGCACCATTCAAGGAGATGATACTGTGGAAGAATGCCCAATGCCTGTTTGGGCAGACAACAGACGAGGATTTTTCAGCCCCGATAAGAAATGAAACGGCGGCAGCAAATTCTTCATTCTTCACTCTTCATTCTTCATTTATGATAGTCCGCATTGCAGAAATAGAGGTCTATCCACAGTATTTGGAGGAATACTTAACCTTCGCCAATGAGGTGGATCGTCTGAGTATAGAACGCGAGCCTGGCGTCATCTGCCTGTTCCCCATGCAAAGTGCCGAGGACTCATGCCAGATTCGCATCCTCGAAATCTATGCCTCTGAGGAAGTCTATCTGCAGCATTTGAAGACCGACCACTTCCAAAAGTACAAGCAGGGAACGCTCCACATGGTGAAAGACCTGAAGTTGCCCACGATGAAGCCCCTCGACCCCAAGACAATGAAACTGATATTCAATAAGCAGAAATAACGATGCAAAAGATTCTATTATTATTAGCAACAATGCTGCTCTGCTGCTGTTCTGCAGACAGCGAAGTGAAGGCTGAGCTGCCTGCAAATACCGGCAAGACACTTGTGGTATATTACAGCTACACAGGCAACTGCCGCGAAATCGTAAACACGCTGACCAGTCAGATTGAGACTGACATCCTTGAAATTCAGCCTGCCGAAAAGGGGTTGAAGTACGAGGCTAACAACTATGCCCTGGGCACTCAGTTGCTGAATGCCATCAAGGCTAATCCTAATGATGCTAACAGTTATCCAGCCATCGACCCTGTGACCACGTCGCTCAACAACTACCAGAACATCATCATCGTAACCCCGCTTTGGTGGAGTCAGATGGCGGCCATCATGCAGACCTACCTGTTTCAAAGTGCTTCTCAGATGGCAGGAAAGCACATCGGGATGATTGTGTCGAGCCATTCGAGCGGTATCAGCGGTGTGGTAAGTGACGCCAAGCGACTGTTGCCTAACGTAACATGGATGGGCGATGCATTATGGATTAACGCCAGCAACCACGGCAATCGTGCCTCACTGATAGAAAACTGGCTTAAAACACTGAACTTTGCAAAAGAGAATACTACTATGGACAAAATGTATATCACCATCGACGGAATGACGCAAAGTGTAACGCTGGTGGACAATACAGCTACACGCGAGCTGGTTGCTGCGCTACAGGATGCGCCCATAACGGTAACGCTCAACGACAACAATTTCGAGATATGGGGCTCGTTGGGCAGATCACTGACAACAAGCAATCAGCAGATGGCAGCAAAACCTGGCGATGTTGTACTCTACAACGGCAGCAACATCTGTCTGTTCTATGGCAATAGCTCTTGGAGTTACACACGCTTGGGCAAAATCGACGGGCTGTCAGAAAGCGAACTCCGCACATTCCTGAAGGCGGGCCAAAACAACATAAAAGTAACCTTATCGCTGACATCTGGCACAACAGCCATCAATAGCCTTACCCCTAACCCCTCTCCAAAGAGCGAAGGTGATATTTACTCTATTAACGGCCAACGAGTTAAGCAACCGTCTAAAGGGTTATATATAAAGAATGGCAGGAAGGTAATCTTATAAGAGATATGACGCAGAAACTGTCCGATAGCACTGATTAACCCGCAAATTCTGGTGCTGGCGAGAAGGGGGAAAACGAAGTTAAACGGTTGAGAGGCAGAAATACGGATAAATTGACAATAATTCAAAAGGAATGCGTATATTTGCAACTGTAAAACATTAATAATAATAAGCAGAGTACAACTATGTTAGGAAACTTTTCTTACTACAACCCCACCAAGCTGTATTTTGGTGATGAGTCTTTGAACTTCCTCAAGGACGAACTGAAGGGCTACGGCCCAGTAGTGCTGCTCAACTACGGCAGTGGCAGTGTAAAGCGTAACGGCATCTACGACCAGGTGGTGGCTATCCTCAAAGAGGCAGGCAAGACCATCGTTGAGAACCCTGGCGTGATGACCAATCCCACCTTAGAGAAACTGCATGAGGGCGTCAAGATTGCCCGCGAGAACGAGGTAGACTTGATCCTTGCCCTTGGCGGCGGCAGCGTTTGCGACTACTCGAAGGCCGTGGCTGCATCTGTCTATTATGAAGGCGACTACTGGGACAAGTTCTGGCTGAAGCAGGAAAATCCCGCTAAGGACCAGAGACTGCTGCCTGTGGGCTGTATCCTGACGATGGCTGGCACAGGCTCTGAGATGAACGCCGGCACTGTGATTACAGATGCAGAGCATACTTTCAAGGTGGGGCATGTGTTCGACAGTCGTCTGATGCCTAAGTTCTCTATCCTCAATCCGAAGTTCACGATGACCGTACCCGAGAACCAGATGAAGGCGGGTATCTACGACATCATGAACCACATCATGGAGCAGTACTTCTCGGACTTCGATGACAACACCAGCGACTACCTCTCTGAAGGACTGATGCGTTCTGTCATCCACAGCAGCCGCATCGCTGTAAAGAATCCTCAGGACTACGAGGCACGCTCGAACATCATGTGGACAGCCACATGGGCACTGAACACCCTTATCGGGCTGGGCAAGCAGCAGGACTGGATGGTTCACATGATTGGTCACAGCGTGGGTGCTTGGACACATGCCCCACACGGCTATGCGCTGGCATCTGTCTCAATGGCCTACTATCGCCGCGCCATGCAGAACGGTCTGTCTAAGTTTGTGCGCTTCGCCAAGAACGTGTGGAATATCCAGAGCAACGGAATGACCGACGAACAGATAGCCGAAGCTGGTCTGCAGGCCCTGAAAGCCTGGATGCAAGAGATAGGTCTGCCCTTGACCATCACTCAACTGGGTGCCACTGAAGATATGATTCCCGGCATCACCGAGGGCACCATCTGCTATCCCGCCGGTTATCTGAATCTGACAAAGTCAGACGTGACAGAGATTCTTAAGGAGAGCATGTAATATGAAACGAATCGTCTATTTATTTGCAGCGTTATTGATGATGGCAACAGTAGATGCACAGACACTGACGGAGCGTCAAAAGGGATTGGCAGCATGTGCCTGCCTGATGGCACAGGGTGACATGAGTCGTTTGGAGCCTGCCGTGCGAAAGGCTCTGGATGGTGGCGTAACCATCAACGAACTGAAGGAGGCTTTCTCGCAGCTCTATGCCTATACGGGGTTTCCACGTTCGCTGAACGCACTTGGAGTATTGAGTAAGGTATTGGAAAACAAGCAGTCTAACTGGCAGGAAGGAAAACCTTGGAAGCGTCCTGCAGAATGGGATGATGCCAAGAAGGCCTACGAACTGGGCACAAAGAACCAGACCCAGCTCTCAGGCAAGCCCTTCAATTATGAATTCTGTCCGCAAGATGACTACTATTTGAAGTCGCACCTCTTTGGTGACATTTTCGCTGGCGACCAGCTCTCTGCTGCCGACCGCGAGATTGTTACTGTAGCAGCCCTGAGCGGACTCGAAGGCGTTGCTCCACAACTCGCTGCCCACAAGCAGGGTGCTGTAAATATGGGCAATAGTCAGCAGTTGGTCGATGAACTCTGCACTTGGCTCATCAACGAAGGTTATACCCTAAGCACCAAGTGGCCCAAGGGCGAGCCTAATCCTTACGGAAAATATTTCATTGGTCAGAGTTATCTGGCCGACGTTGGCGGCGGTGTGATGAATGTCACCTTCGAACCTGGCTGTCGTAACAATTGGCATATTCACCACAAGCAGGTACAGGTACTCATATGCGTTGCAGGGCGCGGCTGGTATCAGGAATGGGGCAAGGCTCCCGTTGAGATGACTCCCGGTACCGTCATCGCCATCCCTGCCGAAGTGAAACATTGGCACGGAGCACAGAAAGACTCCTGGTTCCAGCACCTGACCTATCATAAGGATGTAAAAGAAGATGCATCTAATGAGTGGTGTGAGCCCGTAGATGATGCCACTTATAGTGCTCTGAGATAAAAAAAGGATGCCTTCATAAAGTATCCTAAAAACAATGGCGCAAGATGCAACCAAGCATCCTGCGCCATTTACGTATAGCGATTTTCTCCATCCATCTTCGTTCCGTTCTGTGCATTTGTCCTAAATATGGCTCAACTAACAGTTTCCATTGAAGACGCTTCGATGCTTGACCAGATACAGCAGGCCATCAGCCTGTTACGGGGCATAACTTCCGTAACTTTGAAGCGACAGACTAAAACTGTCATGGATCGCGCCATTGAAGACATCAAAAACGGACGGGTCTATGAAGCCAGCAGTGTGGAAGACCTCATCAAACAGTGCAAGGCATGAAGTACACGCTTCGCTACACTGGCGAATTCAAACGGTCGCTAAAGCATTGCCTTAAGCGGGGTTACGATGAGTAGTTGCTGACCAATGTGCTCAACATACTCGTAGATTTTCGTCCATTTTGTCCCCCGGCTGTCCCCCGAGATAGTCGAAAATAGTCAAGGGACAAAAAATATCTCATAGGTGGTGATTTACGTTTTCACATGTGATTTTGGAAGATAAACATTCCAACTTATACAATGTAAAGCGCCACCTTCTTTTGCAATTTCTTCTGCCATTTCTATTTGACGAATACAGCAATCGGGGAATGCTTCTTGAATGTATTGTTGAGCTATTGCATCTTCTTCAATGTTGAATTTAGGCATTATGATGTTTTTGCCAACTTGCAGGAAGTTGATATAAGCCCAGTTGAGATCACAACAAGGTGTATCAACTTTATCCTTGAAACGCATTTCTGTTACCTCAAAACCATAACTTTCAAGAATCCTACGGATGGATGCAGCTTCATCTGGAT
>Ga0247608_10001193_pt1 | contig 37223 bp, 23 predicted proteins | sample 176DNAGHGlowgp2_FD_193490 | JGI IMG/M metagenome (GOLD analysis project Ga0247608, IMG submission 193490) | Sheep rumen microbial communities from Palmerston North, Manawatu-Wanganui, New Zealand - 1766 DNA GHGlow gp2 | ecosystem: Host-associated > Mammals > Digestive system > Stomach > Rumen ...
CCATCAATTCTATTGCGTGGCAAAGGTAGTAACTTATTGTGAATAAACTAAATATAATTGGCATTTTCTAATGGCGGTCATTAGAAAATGGAATGGAATAAATCTCTAATGACCGATTTGGGGTAAACGGCGCTTTGCCGACGCTCCGTCGGCGCTCTGCCGACAGCCAGACGGCGGACAAAAATGAAATAAATCGGGATTCGTGACGCGAAAATGCTTTTCGCAAAGCGGAAAAAAGGGATTTTTAGTCAGAAAACTCAACTTTCGGGATTTTTTTAGAAGACAACACGGGACAACAAAGGACAACTTGGGACAACTTTATTATTTCATTTTTGAGAAAAATGTTGTCCTTTGTTGTCCTTTGTTGTCCCGTGTTGTCTTCTAAAACATTGCCTCTCCAAAGAATTTATCCCATTTCTTTCGGTTTTCAGGCTTCGCCTGATCGGGCGGGCATGGGAACCCGCCCCTACGACACTCGGCATCGCCAAATCCTGGACTTTTCACCAATTTTTTTCGTTTTTTCCGTTTTTCCCGTTCTTTCCGTTGTCCCAAAAATTCTATTTTCCCCAAATTTCTCCCACAAAATCGGGGGTCGGAAATGTTAAAATCCTTGCTTTTTTAACATATAATTTCGCTTGATGGCGAAGGGGACAGGGCATGCGCTACTCGGTGTCGTCGAGCATGATGAACGACGCCCAGTAGAAGGGGTCGGTGTAGCCCGCATCGCGGACAGCCTGCTGGGCGGTGCTGAAGGCATGGAAACGCGTCTGGCCGGCAGCCAGTGCGGTGTAGAACGACGACATCATCCGCTGCGTGGCGGCGTCGCTGACGCTCCAGAGCGACATGACGAGGGTCTTGGCACCCGCCTTCTTGAAGGCACGTTGCAGACCATAGACACCGTCTTCCTTCAGTTCGCCCTGACCCGTCTGGCAGGCGGAGAGCACCACGAGGTCGAGTCCGCGCAGGTCGAGCTGCGAGATTTCGCGGGCGGTGAGCACACCGTTCTCAATGCCTTCGGGCAGTCGGAGTCCGCGCAGCACGACGTTGGCGCCCGACATGAGCAGTCCGCTGTAGTCCATCGAGCGGTCCTGGTCGATGGTTTCGGCCGACGAGGCCGGTCCCATGAGTCGCAGGAGCTGGCGGTTGCGACTGATGTCGGACTCGGAGAAGTAGAAGCCGTGGGTGGCGACGTGGATGAGGGAACAGTTGCGACCGCTGAGCGACTTGAAGGCCTCTTCGGTTCCCAGCTCCTCGGTGTAGAGGTGGGTGTCGATGCCGTAGCCGGAGAGTGCGGCATTGACGTCGCGCGCCTCGGTCAGCGTGCCCGGGAGGGGCTTGACGCGCAGTCCGGCACGCGAGAGGGAGTCGATGGCAGCGGAGTTGGAGAGCGAGAGGGCGCGTGTGTTGTCGCCGTCGTTCTGCGCCAGCAGGTTCTGGATGGGTGCGGTGTATTGATTGTGGCGCTGAACGAGGTCCTCGCGGTCCATGTCGTAGGTCAATCCGCCGAACACAGCCGCCATGGTGGGCGTCTGGTGGGTGCGGTCCTGTGCGATGGACTTGGTGGACGAGAGGCGGTGGATCTCATAACGTTCGTTGACGCGCTGCTCCAGCGTGTACTGCAGGTACTCGATGCCCAACTGGTGGAAGATGCCGGTGGGCGAAAAATAGACGGTGCGCGTGTCGTCGCCCAGCTCCTTCATGAGGGGGTACCAGACGAAGTGCCCCACCAGGGGGTTGGTGTAGATTTGGTTGATGCCCTTCGGCGTCTTGAGTGCATCGTGGAGGTTGAGACCGTTGCCGTAGTCGAGATTGACCAGGTCGGTCTGGTTGAACAGGGGCACGAGTCGGGGCGACGTCCAGTCGTGGCGCAGGCAGAGGGCGGCATAGAGTCGGTCGCCGTCGGGCAGGGGCATGTCGATAAACTCGACGGCCGCAGCCGTGGGGGCAAGCGAGGCAGCCACCTGCTGGTAGGTGATGGAGAGGTTGGCGGTGAAGTCGCCGAACTCCTTACACTCGCGCATGAGTTGGCGTTCGAGCGAGTTGGCTTCGCGCTGCAGGGCATCGACCGTGAAGCGGTCGAACGAGGCAGAATGGCGGTAGTCGTCGATGCGCTTGTGCAGCTGTTCCAGTTGCTCGTACTTCTGCAGCAGCTCCGTGCGTCCGGTGCGGGTGAGGAAGTTTTCGAAGTCGATTTCGCTGTTGAGCAAGATGCCCTTGGTGAAGAGCGTGGCGTTGAAGGCATCGCCGATAAGGGCGGCATCGCCGTTGGACCGCGAGGCAAAGACGGGTGCAATCTTGAAGACGTAGTTTTTCGTGTTCCAGAACTGCTCGCGGCCGCTGGTGGTGAGGTGGGAGAAATTGTTGCGGACGAGGCGAGACTGCATGTCGAGTGCCTGTTCGAAACTCTGGCGCATGTGCTCGACGTCGTTCTTGGCCAGGTAGTAGTTGGCCAGGTTGTGATAGGTGACGACGAGGTCGGGATGTTCGGGGCCGAGGGTGGTGCGCTGGATGTCGAGGGCACGCTGCGTGATGCTGATGGCGGCGTCGATGCTGTCGTTCTTGAAATAGTACATGGCGAGGTTGGCCAGCAGCTTCGAATACATCGAACCCTGCGTGTCGCCCAGCTGTTCGTAGTTTTCGACGGCCTGCCGTCCCAGCTCAATCGCCTTTCGGTTGTCGCCCAGGCGGAAACGGTAGATGGCCAGATTGTTGAGGGCACGTCCGGTGGCTGTGTTCTGCAGGTGGGCACGGCGCAGCAGGTCGATGGACTGCTGGCAGAAGTCGAGCGCCTGTTCGTGCTCGCCATGGTTGAAGTAGTGCGACGAGAGGTCGTTCATCGACACGGCCATGTTGAGCGTGTCCTTGTTCTGGCTGAACACGATGAGGGCACGCATCTCGCCCTCGATGGCCCGTTGGAAGTTACCGTTCGCGGCATACATCCACGCCTGCTCGCTGAGCGACTTGCCGTAGGTGAGGTAGTTGCCGTCGGCAGGGGTCTGGGCAACGAGCTGTGCCGACTGCAGGGCAATTTCGTCGGCGCGTTCGAGATCGCCCTTCAGGCGGTAGAGGGCAGCGAGGTTGCTGACGCAGTTGATGTACTCCTGCGTGTTCTGCGCCTGATTCTGCTGATAGACCTGCTGGGCGACGGTGAGGGCATCGATGCCCAGGTCGAAGCGTTCGGCTTGCTTGCAGAACGAGCCGAGGCTGCCCAAAATGCGGGCGTAGGGCAGGGAGTGGACAGCGCTGTCGGCCTCGTAGATGGAGCGTGCCTCGAGGCTGTAGTCGATGGCTTGCGAATAGTTGTTGACATTGGCGAGGCGGACGGCCTGATTGGCGAGCAGGTCGGCATAGGCACGGCTCTGCTTTCCGAAGATGCTGCGCCCCTTTTGCAGGGCCTTAGTGGTCAGTTCGTTGGCCTTCTGACGGTTCTCGGCCTGCGAATAATAGACGACAAGATTGTTGAGAGCGTAGGCATAGTCGGGCGAGTGGGTGTCCATGTGGCGGACAGCCTGTTCGGCCAACTGGACAGCCTTCTGGAAGTCCTGCGGCGAAGAGCCCCGCATGGAGTAGAACGAAGCCATGTTCTGCAGGTTGACACTGTAGCTGTGGTCTTTCTCGCCATAGCGCCGCTTGATAAGCTCGGCCGCCTCTTCGCCAAATCGGATGGCCGACGCATAGTCTTTCTTATAGGAATAGAACACCGCCTTCTTGCTGACGGCCACACCGATGACGCCGAAGTCGCTCTTGTGGTCGCGACGCCACTGAATCACCTCGTCTTCGAGGGCGATGGCTGTGTCCACCTCGCCAAACTCGCAGCGCAGGGTAGCGATGTAGTCGATCAGTTCGCTATAGGCATATTCGTTGCGGAAGGGACTGGCCGGTGCGACGCAGCCACGTGCCTTCTCAAAGAGGTCGAGCGCCTGACGGTGGTCGCCCTGCTGATAGAGCTTCTCAGCCTGCTTGAAGTAGTAGTCCACGCTGTCGCGTTCGCGCGACGGCATGGCTGCCGCCCACACACAGAGCATGAGCAGCCACGCAAGCACAGAAAGACGTTTCATGACGGGAAAGGGAATTGGTGAGAGAAAAAGGCTTAATCGTCGAGGTATTTCTCGTCGTCGGCGGGTTCTTCAACCACTTCGTCGGGGTCGATGTTCCAGGCGCGAACGACGGCGGTGGGCACGTTTTCGTTGCCCTCTTCCTTGCCGGCTTCAATCATCTGGTGGCAAAGGAACTTGAAATACATCTCGGTGATGCGGCGAGCCGTCGTGGTCTCGTTGTCGTTGATGAGTTTGTCGAGAGCACTGACACCGTCGTACGAGGTGCGGATTTCGATTTCCTTGCGGTTGTCAGGGTCGAAAAGCACGAGTTTACCCTTGGCAGGCACGACCATGATGTCGGTGCGACCGAGACGCGTCTGCACGTTGACAGCCTTGTCTTTCTGGTTTTTGCGGACAAAGAACTTGCCTATTTTGGAATAGACATAGACGTCCTGCGCACTGGCCTCGGTCGCACACGACAGGGCCATCAGCAGGAGTGTGGTGAACAGGATACGGATTGATTTCATTGTTTTTTTGCTTGTTTGATAAATAATGTTCATTTTTCAATACTCAATTCTCCATTTCTCACGACTTGCAGGAGCAGTGATCAGGCAGGCGTGTAGTAGATGGATTTGCGGAAAAGGCCTATGCCGCGCTTCGTCGCAAGCACATTGACCAGTGCGCTGTAGAAGCCGCGCGCCTCGCCCACCATGGCCACGCTGGCCAGCGTGAGCAGAAGGTCGAACGACAGTCCGTAAATGCGGAACACGACGAAGTTGAGAAAGGTGAGCAGGCACACCCACACGAAGGTGAGCAGCGAGGTGAACGTGGTGCTGCTGCACGCAAAGATCCAAAACGTGCCCTGCCGACGTTTCATAAAACCGACCAGACTGTGCTGCCACAGTTGTGTCAGGTAGATGATGAGCAACGCAACGAGCACGGAAACGAAGCCCGAAGCATGACGCACGTGGCGGTTCTCCAACAGGGTCTGCACACTCTGCGCCACGATTTTCACACCGGCAATGCGCCCGATGGCGGTGAAGTGATTATCGACCAGATCGTGGAGTGCACCGACAATGACGATGCGGTCGCGCAAGAGGTCGGTGTGGCTCCCGATTTCGTTCCACTGCACCTCGGGGAAATGGGTGGGGGTGAAGTCGATCAGGCGGTCGTCACCTCGCATTCCAGCCAGCCGCGGTTCGTAGGCCGAGGCAATCTTGAGGGGAAACGACTCGATGGTGTCGCCCAAGAACACACGGTTGACGCTGAACGTGCGCAAGGTGCTGCCGTCGGCACTTTCCGGCGTATTGACGTAGCCATCGAGCTCAAACTCGTCGAAGAGGAAGAAGGAGCGGTAGGGGACGGTGTAGGAGTGTTGCTCGGCATCCCACTCCTTCATCATGAAGGCATAGCGCGAATTGGGCAGGGCTGAGAGCGACTCCAGCAGCTGCATGTTCACACTGTCGGTGCCGATGGTCGGGTCGAAAATGACGTCGAAGGCCACCACCGCGGGTGCTGCTGCGCGGATGCTATCGACCATCAGCGCAATTTTCTGGCGGTCGGTCACGTCCGAAATATCGACAATCGTAATGAGGCGGCTCGTGTCGGCAGGCTGCGATGCCTGTTCCACCTGATAGCACACGTCCACCATCGAAAAATTCTGGATGGCACGCTTGAAGGGGTTGAAGAACGAGATGTTCACCGCCACCAGCAACACCACCGCTACGAAGGCTATGGCCAGGAGCGTGACTATCAGATGTTCGATATTGAATATCTTATGGAGCAGCTTGAGCATAGGATAACCGAAGACCCCTCAGAAAGGCACTTCCCCCTGCCCTTCGCTGGGGAGGGACAAGGGGAAGGGTCTATATGGGAGGGAGAGTGTGTCTGACGAATTACTTTCCTTCGATGATGACGCAGCGGTTGTCGTCGTTGGCGGTGAAGGGCTGTACCTTGTCGCCCATACCCTTGCTGACAATCTGCGAGTCGATGACACCTGCACTCTTGAGGGCGTCAACCATCTTCTTGGCACGAGACTCCGAAATGCGCTGGTTGATGGTAGCCGTACCTGTGCCCTTGTCGGCATAACCGGTCACGTAGAGCTTCTTCGAAGGATTCTCCTTGGCCCAGTTTGCACATTCCTTAGCCACGGCCTCGACATTGTTCGGGTCGCTGACGTTGATGGCGTAGTAAATGACTTCCTTCAGCGGCTTCACTTCCTTGACAACAGGCTTCGTCGGAGTGGTCACGGGAGCTGTCTCGACGTGCTGTGTCTCGGCGTGCTGCTGAACAGGCACAACGACAACGGGCTTGGCTGCGGGCGCGTCCTTCAGACCGAACTTATAGGTGATGGAGAGCTGGCCAGTCATCATCCAGTCGTCGCTGTTGCGATACTTCGAGTTGAAGCGGTCGTCGAGCGAGTTGAAGTCAACTTCGAGGCCAACATTCCAGTGCTTGGCAACGTTGAAATCGAGGAGCACACCGGCGCGAAGGTTGTGGCTGAGCAGGTCCTTGCGGTTCTTGCTCTTGCCCCATGCGTTGCTGGTGTCTTCGAGGGGGGTCTTTGTCTGGAGCAGGCAGTCCATGTCGTTGTTGTGCCATGCGTAGTTCAGACCGACACCACCTACGAGAATAACGTTGAAGAAGTGGTGGCTCTTCTTCGAGAAGAGGTTGGTGAGGTTGAGCATCAGGTCAACGTTGGTGTTGATGTAGTTGAACTTGTAGGTGTCGCTGATGCTCTTGAAGCCGCCCTTCGACTGCCATCCGTTCACATGCAGACGTGCACCGACCGAAGGTGTGAAGAAACGACCGAAGGCAACGCTGGCTGTCGGAGTGATCAGGTCGCTGAACTTAGCGTTAGAGAAGGTTTCACCCACACCGCCCTGCAGTTGAATAAAGTTGTAGGGATAGGGCTTATAGCCCAGTTCTTGTGCCTCTTCGTCGTAGGCATCCTGTGCCGACATACTCAAGCCGCAAGCCAGTGTGGCGAGGGTCAGCAAGCTTTTCTTAATAAAATTCATAATACTTGGTTATTTATAAAGTTTTCATGATTTGGGGTCAAATTTAGCGTTTTTTCCCCATTCGAGCAAGAAAAGCGGAAGAAAAATTAACATTTATCTAATTAAAAGTTAAAAAAATAGGTAATCACGTGGTTTTTCGCTACCTTTGTACCCCAATATATCCTAAATATGGCGGAGATTAAGATACAGAAGGTCGAGACGAATAAGGACCTCGACCGCTTCATCAAGTTCAGCTACGAACTATATAAGGGCGACCCCTATTATGTGCCCGACTTGTATTTTGACTTGAAAAATACGCTGGGAGAGAAAAATGCAGCCCTGGAGTTCTGCGATCGTCAGGCATTTCTTGCGTGGAAAGACGGGCGAATCGTGGGGCGTGTTGTGGCGATCATCAACCGCAAGGCCAACGAGACATGGAACTGCCGCGTTGTGCGCTTCGGATGGATTGACTTCATCGACGACCGCGACGTGAGCCGTGCCCTGCTCGAGGCGGTCGAGCAGTGGGGCAAGGAGCGAGGCATGACCGACATTCAGGGGCCCCTCGGCTTCACCGATCTTGACCCTGAGGGTATGCTCTTCGAGGGTTTCGACCAGCTGGGCACGATGGGCACGTCGTACAACTATGCTTACTATCCGGAGCACATGCCAGCACTGGGCTTCGAGAAGGATGTCGATTGGATTGAGCAGCGGCTCACGGTGCCGCGCGAAACGGGTGTGCCCGAGCGACTGACGCGCATGGCCAACCTCGTACAGGAGAAATACGGACTGCAAATCAAGAAGTTCAAGACTTGTAGCCAGATTGCCAAGGCCTACGGTCACGAGATCTTCGAAGTCATCAACGAGGCCTACTCGTCGCTGTTCGGCTTTTCGACCCTGAGCGAACGGCAGATTGACCAATATATTAAGATGTACCTCAACGCCGTTGACCCAAAGCTCGTGAGCTGCATCGCCGACAAGGACGGACGCCTCATCGGCACGGGCATCTGCATGCCGTCGCTCTCGCGGGCTTTGCAGAAGAGTGGCGGACGCCTGTTCCCCTTTGGCTGGTGGCACCTGCTGAAGGCCCTGAAGTGGAAGCACGACAACCACCTCGACATGCTGCTCATCGCCGTGCGGCCCGAATGGCAGGCACGCGGCGTGAACGCCATGTTCTTCAAGGACTTGCTCCCAATCTTCATCAGCGAGGGGTACGAATGGTGTGAGACGAGTGTCGAGCTGGAGGAGAATCATAGGGTGAGCCAACAGTGGATCTACTTCGAGCGCCGCACACACAAGCGCCGCCGCTGCTGGATGAAGAAGATTAAATACTAAAAAATGAAACAGGGCAGACAATACACATGAACGAAGATTTAGAAATGAATGCGGTGCAGCAGCCCGTAGAGTACACCGACGACAACATCCGCCACCTCAGCGACATGGACCACGTGCGCACCCGTCCTGGCATGTATATCGGACGCTTGGGCGACGGCTCGCACGCCGAGGACGGCATCTACGTGCTGCTGAAAGAAATTATCGACAACTCGATCGACGAGTTTAAGATGCAGGCTGGGCGCCGCATCGAGGTTGACATCGACGACGACCTGCGTGTCTCTGTCCGCGACTATGGCCGCGGCATTCCGCAGGGTAAGATGATCGAGGCCGTGTCGATGCTCAACACTGGCGGAAAATACGATTCGAAGGCTTTCAAGAAGAGTGTCGGACTGAACGGAGTCGGCACCAAGGCTGTCAATGCCCTGTCGAGCCACTTCGAGGTGCGTTCCTACCGCGAAGGCCGTGTCCGCATTGCACAATTCGAGAAAGGCATCCTGAAGAACGACGAGACGCACGACCTGCCTTGGGAGGGAGCGACAGCCGACGAAACCGGCACCTTCATCCACTTCGAGCCCGACGACACGCTGTTCCTCGGCTACAAGTTCCAAGGTGAATTTGTCGAGACGATGCTGCGCAACTATACCTACCTCAACACGGGCCTCGAAATCTACTACAACGGACGCCGCATCACTTCGCGCAACGGTCTGAAGGACCTGCTCACCGACACGATGGACACCACTGCCCTCTACCCCATCATCCATCTCAAGGGCGACGACATCGAGATTGCCTTCACGCACACCAACCAGCAGTACGGCGAGGAGTACCACTCCTTCGTCAACGGACAGCACACCATCCAGGGCGGCACACACCAGAGTGCCTTCAAGGAACACATCGCTCGCACCATCAAGGAGTTCTTCCAGAAGAACTACGAATATGCAGACATCCGTTCAGGCATCGTGGCAGCCATTGCCATCAATGTCGAAGAGCCCCAGTTCGAGAGCCAGACCAAGATCAAGCTTGGTTCGCTCACCATGGAACCGGGCGGCGGTCTGTCGGTCAACAAGTTTGTCGGCGACTTCATCAAGAACGAAGTCGATAACTACCTGCACCGCAATCCCGACATCGCCGAGATTATCGAGCAGAAAATCAAGGACAACGAGCGCGACCGCAAGGCCATCGCCGGCGTCACGAAGCTGGCGCGCGAACGTGCCAAAAAGGCCAACCTGCACAACCGCAAGCTGCGCGACTGCCGCATCCACCTCAACGACCCTGCACCCAAGCCGAAGAAGAATCAGGACGGCGAACCCGAAGCCGACCCACGCTTCGACTCCTGCATCTTCATCACCGAGGGCGACTCGGCCAGCGGCAGCATCACCAAGAGCCGCGATGTCAACACGCAGGCCGTCTTCTCGCTGCGCGGAAAGCCCCTCAACTGCTTCGGACTGACGAAGAAAGTGGTTTATGAGAACGAGGAATTCAATCTCCTGCAGTCGGCTCTCAACATCGAGGACGGGCTCGACGGGCTGCGCTACAACAAGGTCATCGTGGCGACCGATGCCGATGTCGATGGCATGCACATCCGCCTGCTGATGATCACGTTCTTCCTGCAGTTCTTCCCCGAGCTCATCCGCAAGGGCCACGTCTATATCCTCCAGACCCCGCTCTTCCGCGTTCGCAACCGCAAAAAGCGCATCAAGAAGGCCGTGCTGGAGCAGTGGCAGCAGGCTCACGCCGACGACCGCGGCGACTTCATCACGCAGTATTGCTACAGCGACGACGAACGCCAGCGAGCCATCGAGCAGTTGTCGCCCGAACCCGAAATCACCCGTTTCAAAGGGCTTGGTGAGATTTCGCCCGACGAGTTCCGCGGCTTCATCGGTCCCGACATCCGTCTGGAGCAGGTCACCCTGCGCAAGACCGACCAGGTGAAGGAGCTCCTGGAGTATTACATGGGCAAAAACACCGGCGAGCGTCAGAACTTCATCATCGACAACCTACGCATCGAAGAAGACCGACCAGAAGATGAAACAGAAGAGTAAATACGTTTTCGCAGGCTCGTTTGACCCCTTTACCATCGGACATCGCGACATTGTCGATCGCGCCCTGCAAATGTGCGACGAAGTGATCATCGCCATCGGCATCCATCCCGAGAAGCGTGGGATGTTCAGCATCGAAGAGCGCAAGGCGCAGATTCAGGCCGTCTATGCCGACGAGCCGCGTGTCACGGTCAGCACCTACGAAGGCCTGACGGTCGATTTCGCCCGCAGCATCGGTGCGACAGCCCTGCTGCGCAGCATCCGGACGGTGAAGGACATGGAGTACGAACGCGACTTGGCCGACATGAACCGCCGCATCAGTGTCTGCGAACAGTATCCGCAGGGCATCGACACAGTTTTTCTCTTCTGCCGTCCCGAGCACACCTCGGTCAGCAGCACCGTGGTCCGGCAACTCATCCAGCTGGGCAAGGACGTCAGTGCGTTCCTGCCCATGCTCCTGTTCGTCGTTTGTTCGCTCGTCAGCCTGAATCTTTCGGCTCAAAGCCTCGACATCGACCGCACACAGATGCAGAAGCTGCAGGCTGCCGAGTTCTTCATCAGCCATTTCTATGTCGATTCGCTCAGCGACGAGAAGACGGTCGATGCCGCCATCGACGGCATGCTCAAGCAGCTCGACCCCCACTCCACCTACATCAAGGCGAAGGACGTGGAGCGTTCGACTGAAAACCTGAACGGATCGTTCGAGGGCATCGGCGTGCAGTTCAACATGGTCGAGGACACGCTCGTCGTCATCCAGCCTGTCAGCGGTGGCCCGTCGGAGAAGAAAGGTGTGCTGGCCGGCGACCGTATCGTCACGGTGAACGACACCGCCATCGCCGGCGTGAAGATGTCGCGCGAAGAGATCATGCGGCGTCTGCGCGGACCGAAGGACTCGAAGGTGCGCATCGGAATCGTGCGCAATGGAGTGAAGGGCGTCAACGAGTTCACCATCGTCCGCGACAAGATTCCCGTCCACACGCTCGATGCGTCGTACATGGTCGATGACAGCATCGGCTACATCCGTCTGTCAAGCTTCGGGCAGACCACGCTCGAAGAGTTTATGTCGGCCTACAACACCCTGCGCACACAAGGCATGCGACGCCTGTTGCTCGACCTTCAAGGCAACGGCGGCGGCTACCTCAGCGCCGCTGTCGAGCTGGCCAACGAGTTCCTGCCCGACGGTTCGCTCATCGTCTATACCGAGGGACGTCGCATTCCCCGCCAGGACTTCCGTGCCAACGGTCGGGGACGCCTCCAGCAGCTGCCCGTCGTGGTGCTGGTCGATAGCTACACCGCCTCGGCAGCCGAGATCGTGAGCGGTGCGCTGCAGGACAACGACCGCGGCACCATCGTCGGACGTCGCACCTTTGCCAAGGGACTGGTGCAGCGCCCGTTCGAACTGCCTGACAAGAGCGTCATCCGTCTCACCACCTCGCACTACTACTCGCCCTCCGGCCGCTGCATCCAGAAACCCTACAAGCCTGGGCAGAAACAGCAGTACGACGACGACATCAACCAACGGCTGAAGTCGGGCGAACTGCTCTCGGCCGACAGCATCCACTTCGACGACAGCCTGCGCTACGAGACCCTGCGCCTGCACCGTACGGTCTATGGCGGCGGTGGCATCATGCCCGACCGCTACGTTCCCCTCGACACCACGCAGTTCACACCCCTCTATCGCCAGCTCATGGCGCGCTCGTGCATCCTCAACACCTCGCTGCGCTACATGGACAAGCATCGCAAGAAGCTGCGGCGGGCCTACCCCAGCTTCGCCCAGTTCCGCGACCACTTCCAGGTGCCGCAGGAACTGACCGACCAGTTGCTGGCCGAGGCCACGAAGCAGCACGTCGATTACTGCGACTCCACCTGGCAGCCCACCCGCGAGAATGCCCAGCTCATGCTGCGTGCATTCCTGGCACGCGACCTGTGGGACATGTCGGAGTATTTCCAGATGGTCAACCCCATCAACGCCATTTATCTCGAAGGACTCAAAGCTATCAAGGAAGAAGAATGATCACGTACAACACCGAAAACGTGCCCATGCCGCACATCCGTCGGCGCGACACGTCGGCTTGGATTCGCCGCGTGGCCGAGCAGCATGGCTACAGCGTGGGCGATGTCGCCTACATTTTCTGCGACGATGAGAAGATTCTGGAGGTGAACCGCCAGTATCTGCAGCACGACTACTACACCGACATCATCACCTTCGACTACACCGAAGGCCGGCGCATCGCGGGCGACATCTTCATCTCGCTCGACACCGTCGCCTCGAACGCCGAGCAATTCCACACTGCCTACGAGCAGGAGCTCCACCGCGTCATCATCCACGGCATCCTCCACCTGTGCGGCATCGACGACAAGGGACCTGGCGAACGCGAGGTGATGGAGCAGCACGAGAACGCTGCGCTGTCGCTGCTGGGACGGTTTGAAGCTTGAATTTTGAAGTTTGAAGTTTTGGGTCATAAACTTCCAACTTCATAACTTCGCGCAACAATCAGGGGCTATCTTCTCTCCCGAGAAAATAGCCCCCTGTTCTTAGAACCAATAAATAAATAAGTAGAAAGAGAGTTTTTGCGAAAAAAAGTTAAGGTCTAAGGTATTTGTAGAGAGGTGCACTGCAGGGCAAACCTAACAGTGTCCTCGTTTTTTTTATCGTCTGCCACCGCCGCGGCTTCCACCGCCGCCCGACGAGCTGCGCGTCGAAGGAGCCGAAGTGCTGCGCATGGACGGAGCCGAAGTGGGGGTCGAGGTGTTGCGCATCACGGGAGTGGAACTGCTGCGAACGGAGGGAGTCGAGGTGCTGCGCATGGCGGGTGTCGAAGAGCTGCGGGTGCTCGACGGACGCACGTTCGTCTCCGAACTGCCGCCCATGTTGCGACCTGTGCTGACGGTGCGCACGGCGCCACGGTCGATATTGATGTTGCCCATTCCGTTCATGTTGCCACCACCGCGGTTCATGTCGCGGTCGTTGCCACCGCCATGGTTCATGTCGCGACCGTTATTCATGCCGTTGCCGCCTCCGCGGTTCATGTCGCCATGATGACCGCCGTCACCGATGCGATAGCCAGGCCCGTTCAGGTTGCCGTGTACCGGACGGTTGGGACCTCCGTGCGGGCCGCCGATGCGACCGCCGACAGGTGCCATGCCGCGGAAGAAGTGACCACCGCGATAGTCGTTGAAGTGATGCGGCACGTGGTAGTAGAAGCGTGTGCGATAGGGATCGTAGGCGTAGATGCTGAATGTCCACCGACGGTCGACGAACGAAATCGGGCGGTAGAAGTAGTCGAGCGCCACGAGACGAGTCCACTGGTAGGGAGTGAGCAGACGGCGGAGGGCTGCATCGCGTGCATAGAGCACGGTCATGTAGTCGTCGTAGTGATAGCCGTAGGCCACGTCGTCGAGGTAGTCGTTCACGCCGCAGATATAGTCGTAGTTGATCATATACAGGTCGTCGAGCAGCGATGTGGCGATGCCCAGCGTGTAGGCCATGCGGTCGGTGAGGAACCGTGCGTTCTCGCGCATTGCGTAGTACGACATCGGCTGTGCCGTAGCGGTCATCGAGGTGATGAACAGTGCCAGGCTCATGAGGGTAGTCTTCATCGTCTTCATAATGGTACTCCTTTCTTATTAGTGGTTAATTGAGTTTTCGGGTAACAACTGGTCAACTTGTCAACTCGTCAACTTTTTTGTTTTGACGCTGCAAAGTTACGACAGTTTAAGCACAACGCAAGGGGATTACACCTAAATCGGGCGGCTTTTTTCCCTAAACATGGTAGGGGATTCCCCCGCGATGCACATGCCGAAATGTGAAATTCAAATGTTAACAAAACACGGATTTTAACATTTCCGACCCCCGATTTTGTGGGAGAAATTTGGGGGAAATAGAATTTTGCAACAACGGAAAGAACGGAAAAAAACGGAAAAAACGGAAAATTTTGGGTGGGGACATTCAGAAAATCGGGTTGCCGATTATCGTAGGGGCGGGTTCCCATGCCCGCCCGGTCAGGCGAAGCCTGAAAACCGAAAGAAATGGGATAAAATTTTTAGAGAGGCAATATTTTAGAAGACAACACGGGACAACGAAGGACAACAAAGGACAACATTTTTCTCAAAAATGAAATGATAAAGTTGTCCCAAGTTGTCCTTCGTTGTCCCGAGTTGTCTTCTAAAAAAATCCCAAAAGTGTAGTTTTCTGACTAAAAATCCTTGTTTTCCGCTTTGCGAAAAGCATTTTCACGTAACGGATTCCCATTGATTTCATTTTTGTCCGCCGTCTGGCTGTCGGTAGTCCGCCGTCTGGGCGTCGGCAAAGCGCCGTTTACTCTGTCGGTTGTCCGCCGACGGAGCGTCGCCAGTCCGCGGTCTGACGGTCGTCAGAGCGCCGTTTGCCGACAGGTTTGTCCGCCGACTGCCGACGCTGCGTGCGCCGTCTGCCGACAGCCAGTCGGCGGACAAGTGGAAAGTGAAAGGCAATAGAGTGAAAAGTGAAAGGCGAAAAGTGAAAAATAGAGGCGATATTTGCGAGCGGATGGTCGGCCGTTGATTTCTGCGCGATTCTCAGACGGTCGGCAACCAGAACGTTAGTTGTCAAAAATGCAACTAACTCTCCAAATTTTCAACTCGCGTTTAACAGACCGACAAGTTGACAAACACACCATGCGATGCTCTCCCTACCTGCCCGCCCGAGACCGAATGTCGGGCAGAAAAAAGGAAAAGGCAAAAAAAATGTGGGAATATTGCGGATTTTTGCGTAAATTTGCAGACTCAACGACAAATGCACCAAAATCAACAGGACATGGACACCAAGACACAACAGAACACCGAAGAGAACTACCAGGTGTGCGCCCACTGCGGAAAAACCTTCCCCAAGCACGTCAACACTTGCCCCTTCTGCCACAAGAAGGTCACGCTCGTCGAACAGACAGGAAACAAACTGGCCTACGCACGTCTGGCACTCATCGCCGCCATCATTGCCGCCGGCTTCCTGTTCAAGTGCGCACACGACCATCACCAGGCGCAGCAGGCTGAGCAGCAGGACGCGCAGCAGGAGCAGCTGAAAAAGTAGAGTAATAAGAATCCAACTATATGAACAAAACTTTCAAACGAACACTCATCACGTCGGCACTGCCCTACGCCAACGGTCCCGTACACATCGGCCACCTGGCAGGCGTCTATGTGCCGGCCGACATCTATGCGCGCTACCTCCGACTGAAAGGCGAAGAAGTGCTGTTTGTAGGCGGTAGCGACGAACACGGCGTGCCCGTCACCATCCGTGCCAAGAAGGAAGGCTGCACACCGCAGGACGTGGTGGACCGCTACCACGGCATCATCAAGCAGTCGTTCGCCGACTTCGGCATCTCGTTCGACGTCTATAGCCGCACCACATCGAAGACACACCACCAGTTCGCTGCCGACTTCTTCCGCAAGCTCTACGACGAAGGCAAGTTCGTCGAGCAGGTGAGCGAACAGTACTACGACGAGGAGGAACACCAGTTCCTCACCGACCGCAACATCCGCGGCGAATGTCCCCGCTGCCACGCACAGGACGCCTACGGCGACCAGTGCGAAAAGTGCGGCGCCACACTCTCGCCCGAGGAACTCATCAACCCCTACAACGCCGACACCGGCCACCCGCTCGTCAAGAAGCAGACCAAACACTGGTACCTGCCCCTCGACCAATACCAGCCCTGGCTCGAGCAGTGGATCCTCAACGAACACAAAGAGTGGCGGCCCAACGTCTACGGACAGTGCAAGTCGTGGCTCGACGGCGGACTCAAGCCGCGTGCCGTCACCCGCGACCTCGCCTGGGGAATCCCCGTGCCCGTCGAAGGGGCCGAAGGCAAAGTGCTCTACGTGTGGTTCGACGCACCCATCGGCTACATCTCCAACACAAAGGAGCTCTGCGACGCCCAGCCCGAACGCTGGGGCACATGGCAGAAGTGGTGGCAGGACCCCGAAAGCCGGCTCATCCACTTCATCGGCAAGGACAACATCGTCTTCCACTGCATCGTCTTCCCCTCCATGCTCAAGGCTCACGGACAGTACAACCTGCCCGACAACGTGCCGTCGAACGAATTCCTGAACCTCGAGGGCAACAAGATTTCCACGTCGAAGAACTATGCCGTCTGGCTCAACGAATATCTCGAAGAACTCCCCAACCGCCAGGACGAGCTGCGCTATGTGCTCACGGCCAACGCCCCCGAGACGAAGGACAACGACTTCACATGGGACGACTTCCAGGCACGCTGCAACAATGAACTGGTCGCCGTTTACGGCAACTTCGTCAACCGAGCCCTCCAGCTCACACAGAAATACTACGAAGGCCGCGTGCCCGAATGCGGCACACTGAGCGAAACCGACCGCCAGACACTCGACGAGTTCTCCGACGTCAAAGCCCGCCTCGAGAGCCTGCTCGACCAGTTCAAGTTCCGCGACGCCCAGAAGGAAGCCATGAACCTCGCCCGCATCGGCAACAAATACATCGCCGACGAAGAGCCGTGGAAGGTCATCAAGACCGACCCCGAACGCGTGAAGACCATCATCTACATCTCGCTCCAGCTCACAGCTAACCTCGCCATCGCCTTCGAGCCGTTCCTCCCCTTCTCGTCGGCACGCCTGCGACAGATGCTCAGCATGGACGAGTTTGCATGGGGCCAACTCGGACGCACCGACCTGCTGCCCGCCGGCAAGCAACTCGCCAAGCCCTCGCTCCTGTTCAGCAAAATAGAAGACGACACCATCGCCTTCCAAAAGCAGAAACTGGCAGACACCATCAAGGCCAACGAGGCAGCGAACGCCAAGGCTGAGCCGCAGAAGCCCTACGTCACGTTCGACGACTTCCAGCGCCTCGACCTCCGCGTGGGCACCATCCTCGAGTGCGAGCGTGTGCCCAAGATGAAGAAACTGCTGAAGTTCCTCATCGACGACGGACTGGAGCGCCGCACCATTGTCAGCGGCATTGCCCAGTACTACGAGCCGGAACAGCTGAAGGGCCGCCAGGTTGTCTTCATCGCCAACCTGCCCCCACGCGAGTTCAAGAACGGACTCGTCAGCCAAGGCATGATTCTTTCTGCGGAAAACTACGACGGCAGCCTCGCCGTCACCACCGTGGAACACGAGGTGAAGGCAGGCAGCATGGTTTGCTGATTATGCGCATCGCCTTCGACGCCAAGCGGCTGTTTAACAACTTCACGGGGCTGGGCAATCATAGCCGCACGACCCTCGACATTCTCACGGAGTTTTTCCCTGAGAGTGAATATCTGCTGCTCACGCCGAAGATACGCGAGAACGCCGTCACCCAGCCTTATCTCCAGCACGAGGGTTGCTCGCTTGTCATGCCGAAGGGTCCGATCCGCAGCTTTTCGCCCTGCGGAGCGCTGTGGCGCACTTTCTCCCTGGCCAAGGTGGCGGCTGAGCACGGAGCCACCGTGTTTCACGGGCTGAGCAACGAGCTTCCCATGGGACTGAAACAGCACGGGCTGCGCAGCGTCGTGACCATCCACGACGTCGCTTTCCGCACTTTCCCCGACATGTATCACTGGCACGACCGCCAGATCTACGACCTCAAATGGCGCTACGCCTGCCGTCATGCCGACCACATCATCGCCATCAGCGAATCGACGCGGCAGGATGTGTTGCGCTTCTATGGCGTGCCCGAGGAGCGTGTGAGCGTCGTCTACCAGCCTGTCCAGCGGCTTTTCTACACGCCGCAGGCCGAACCGCGTCTGGTGGCAGAGCAGGCTGTCGGGTCGCTGCCCAAGGACTATATATTATATGTAGGCTCCGTCAACAGCCGCAAGAACCTGCTCGGCATTGTGCAGGCGATGGAGCTGTTGCCGCTAGACCTCAGACTGCCGCTGGTGGTCGTGGGGCAGGGCGGTGAATACAAACAGAAGGTGCTGGAATACGTCGTTGCGCACCATCTGGAACAGCATCTCATCTGGGCCGGCAGCATCATCGACAACCGCCAGTTGCAAGCCCTCTACCAGTGTGCCGCCCTGTTCGTCTATCCTTCTTTCTACGAGGGATTCGGACTGCCCGTCGTCGAAGCCCTGCTGAGCGGCTGCCCCGTCGTGACCAGCAACGTGTCGTCGCTACCCGAGGCCGGCGGGCCCCACTCGTTGCAGGCCGACCCCACATCGGTCGAAAGCATTGCCGACTGCCTCTTCCGTCTGCTCACAGACACCGACCTGCGTCAGCGCGCCATCGTCGAAGGCCAGGCCTATGCCCGCCGTACGTTCGACCCGCCGACGCTGGCACGACAACTCCACTCGATCTATCTTTCGTAGCAACGCCGCACAAACACAAGCCTGAACCATCATGGCACGAGCCCTTCTTCTCTTCCTTCTTTTTGCGCTTTTCCCCATGCGCATGCTGTCCCAGTTCCTGGTGGACGGCGTCGCTCCGTGCTTCGACGCGGCGCTGGGGAAATATCTGCTTTGCGTGGACGAGGCAGCGTGGGACAGCCCTGCGTGGGAGGCTGAAGTGCGACTGCCGACCGATTCGCCTTGGACGAGTCTGCGCATCGACGGCACCGTGGCCGACGGGCTTTTCCGCTTCACCGACATCAGCGGCACCAAGACGTACAACCTCGAAGCCGCCACTGCTGAAGGCACTGTCCATGCCACACTCCAACTGACTTTCCTGCCCATTCTGCAACTGCGCACGCTGGGCAACACCGTGAGCAACGATTTTGTCGGGGCCGAACTGCACGTGCAGGAAGGCGACGGCGTGTGCGACGAACTGAAAATCAAGGTGAAGCACCGTGGCGGCACGACAAACGAAAAGGACCGGCACAAGCGCAATTTCAAGATAAAGGTCATCGACGACGAGGGCGGGAAGCGCGACGTGTCGCTCCTCGGCCTGCGGAAGGACAACAGTTGGGTGCTCGATGCCGGACAGGTCGATCTGTTCCGCCTGCGCAACTATGTCGCCGCCGGCATCTGGCAGGACTTTGCCCCACGGCCCTACTACGCCGACCAGGAGCCGAAAGCACGCTCGGCTACGCGCGGAACGGTGGTCGAACTGTTCGTCGACGACCGCTACGAAGGCATCTATCACCTGTGCGAGCCGATCGACCGCAAGCAGATGAAACTCAAGAAGTTCGATGCCGACGGAACGATTCACGGCGCGCTGTGGAAGGCGACGTCGTTCGGCGATGCCACTTTCTGGAACGTACCTGCGGCTTATGACAACTCGGCCGAAAAGAACGACGTGTGGGAGGTGAAATATCCCTCGCTCGAGGACCTCTGTCCGTCGGACTACACGACGCTGCACGACGCCATCGAGTTTGTGGCAACGGCCTCTGCCACGGAGTTCAACCGGCAGGTGGCCGACTATTTCGATATGCCGGTCCTGATCGACTACTACCTCTTCGTCAACCTGACCAACGCCTTCGACCTGTGCGGCAAGAACATCTATTGGGCGGTGTATGACAAGGCGGCGGACCGTCGGCTCACGCCGGCCATGTGGGACATGGACTGTACGATGGGTCAGAATTACAAGGACAATCCTCTGCACCCCGACTATGTGTCTTCGACCACCCCCCTGCTGGTTCCCAACAAGATTTTCCACCAGTTGCTCCGTCTCAATACCGACCATTTCCAGCAGCGCATGGCGGAGCGATATGCCAACCTGCGACAGGGCATTTTCAGTACGTCGAACCTGCAGCAGCGCTACGCCGACGTGTTCGCCCGTCTGAAGCGCTGCGGCGCCGTCGATAGGGAGGAGCAGCGCTGGAGCCACGACACCGACATCGCTGGTCTGCCCCTCGACATGGAGCAGGAACTGGCTTACATCACGACGTGGATTGACGAGCGCATGGCTTTTCTCGACTCGAACTGGCTCCGCTCCACCGACATCAGCGACGAACAGGCCGAACCTGCTGCCACACGACCGCCCGTGACGATTACCGGCCTGCCTGTGCCCGACGGATACCGAGGCATCGTCATCATGAACGGAAGGAAGATTCTCATGAAATAGTGTGCGCAGGCATAAGATGCTGACTACAAAGCACTTAAAAGTGCAGCGAAGTTTGCCTGAATTTTTACCGCAGTGAAAAAAATTTTTCACTGCGGTGGAAATTAAAGTCAATTTTATCGCGTCTGCAAGCGCATAACTCAAAAATAATATCTAACTTTGCAAATCGTAACTATTATTACTATATAAATATGAACTATCTTGACAGAAACGAGTTCAACTTCGAACCGAGTCAGAAGGTTGTCGAAGCCATCCGCAACTTCGACCCAAAGACCCTTTGCTTCTATACCCGAATCTACGACCAGGGAAAGAAGAGCGTGATTTCCGTGCGGGTGAGCGAGATTTACCATGTGCCCGAGGAGCAGGTCATCCTCGGCTATGGCGGCGAAGACATTCTCAAGAACGCCATTCACTACTTCCTGATGAAGGGGGACAACAAGACGATCCTCATCCCCGAATTTTCGTGGTGGTACTACAACCGCGTAGCGAGCGAGGCCGACGGCCACTTCGAGATGTACCCCCTGCACGAGACCGACGACACGTTTGCCTACGATGTCGAGGAGGTCGTGGAGTACACCAACCGCATCCATCCGCGCATGCTGCTGCTCGCCTCGCCCAACAACCCCACGGGCAACGGCCTCGTACCGAGCGAGATACGCTACATCATGGAGCACATCCCTGCCGACACGATGGTGCTCATCGACGAGGCATACGCCAGCTTCATCTCGAACGATACGGACTACATCGCCCCCTTGGTCAACGAATACAGCAACCTCATCATCTCGCGCACGCTCTCCAAGTTCTACGGCCTGCCGGGCCTGCGCGTCGGTTTCGGATTCATCGGACGGGGCCACGACCAGTTCTGCAGCTACGTCAACAAATACCTGGGCTACAACCGTTTCTCCGAGGCCGTCACACTGGCTGCCCTCGATAGCGACGACCACTACCGCCGCGTGGCCGACGAGATGGACTGGGGTCGCCGTCTGTACCACCAGCAACTCGACCCGCTGCCTGGTTTCAAGGTGTATAAGTCGGTGGCAAACTTCATCCTCATCAAATATCCGCTGCAGATGAAGGAGCGCCTGCAGCAGGAACTCGCCGCCGAGGACTACAAGATCAAGTTCATGACCGACAAGGGTCTGGAGTCGTGCCTGCGCATCACGCTCGGACGTCGTGAGCAGACACAGATGGTGTGCGACACCATCGTCAGGGTGTTCAACGAAACGATTCATTAACCAGCACCAAGGATTCAGAGGAAAGGGAAGCCGCACGCCTCCCCGCCATTCCCCCGAATCCTTGTTTTTCATTTCATCCCATGATTGGAGTCATCCTTGCCGCGGGCATGGCGCGTCGCCTCCGTCCACTCACCGACGACCGCCCGAAATGTCTGCTCAGCGTAGGCGGACAGACGCTCATCGAGCGCACGGTCGATGCCATGCAGGGCGCAGGCATCGACGAACTGGTTGTCGTGACGGGCTATCGTGCCGACATGCTGCGCACGTTCCTCACCGACCACTACCCCACCCTCCGCATCCACTTCATCGACAATCCCGACTACGAGCACAACAACAACATCTTCTCTCTCTGGCTCACACGTCCGCTGACCGACGGCCGCGACTTCCTGCTCATGGACAGCGACATCTACTGCGACCCTGCGCTCGTGGCACACATCGCCGCACAGAGCGGCACCGCACTGGCGGTCCAGCGCCACGAGCTGGGCGACGAGGAGGTGAAGGTGATTACCGACGACGAGGGCTACGTCAGCGAAATCAGCAAGACGTGCAGCATCGCTGCAGCCATGGGCGAGTCGGTGGGCATCGAGCGCATCGCAGCCGACTACAGCACCGCCCTGTTCCGCGAACTGGAGCAGATGATCGACCGCGAGGGGCTGATCGACGTGTTCTACGAACTTGCCTTCGAGCGACTCATCGCGCAGGGCCACCGCTTCCGCGCCATCGACACCACGCATTTCCAGTCGATGGAGCTCGACACGGTGGAGGACTTTGAGCGAGCCAACGGTCGGGGACAGATTTCGGTCGTCATCAACACCTACAATGCCCGCCAGCACCTCGAACGCGTACTGCAGTCAGTACAGGGATTCGACGAGGTCGTCGTGTGCGACATGGAATCGACCGACGACACGCGCGACATCGCTGCCCGCTACGGCTGCCGCATCGTCACGTTTCCCAAGGCGAACCACAAGAGCGCCGAACCGGCCCGCACCTTTGCCATCCAGAGCGCACGGAGCGAGTGGGTGCTCGTGGTCGATGCCGACGAACTGGTGACGCCCGAGCTGCACGACGAGCTCTACCGCCAGATACAGCAGCCCGACTGCCCTGCCGGACTCTACCTGCCGCGCCAGAACATGTTCCTCGGGATGTTCGTACGCGACTTCCACTACGACTTCCAGCTGCGGTTCTTCCGTCGCGAAGGCACCACCTGGCCGCCCTACGTCCACACCTTCCCCACCGTCCAGGGCCGCGTCGAGAAGCTGCACGCCCAGCGCGAGGCACGCCTCATCCACCTCATGGACGAGACGATGCACGAGTATGTTGACAAGATGAACCAGTACACCGACAACGAGACGGAAAAGAAACGGCAAAAGGGCTACGGACTGGGGTCGCTGCTCTGGCGTCCGCAATGGCGGTTCTTCAAGAAATACGTGCTCGACGGCAGCTTCCGCATGGGCACCCGAGGGCTCATCCGCGCCATGATGGCTGCCATGTACCAGTACGTGCTCATCTCTAAAATCATGGAGCAACGCTACCGCCAGCAGGATGGCAGCGAGGCATAGTCCGTGCCCACTCGCATTTCAAGTGTTAAAAAACCACGATTTTTAACAGTTCAGACCCCCTATTTTGTGGGAGAAATTTGGGGAAAATAGGATTTTTGGACGACGAAAAGAACGGAAAAAAACGAAAAAAACGGAAAATTTTGGGTGAATAGTCCAGAATTTTGAAATGCCGATTGTCGTAGGGGCGGGTTCCCATGCCCGCCCGATCAGGCGAAGCCTGAAAACCGAAAGAAATTGGGATAAAATTTTTGGAAAGGCAATATTTTAAAAGACAACACGGGACAACACGAGACAACAAAGGACAACATTTTCTTAATAATGAAATGATAAAGTTGTCCCAAGTTGTCCTTTGTTGTCCAATGTTGTCTTCTAAAAAAATCCCCAAAGTGTAGTCTTCTGACTAAAAATCCCTTTTTCCCGCTTTGCGAAAAGCATTTTCAAGTCACGGATCCCCATTTATTTCATTTTTGTCCGCCGACAAACTGCCAGCAGTCCGCCGTCTGGGCGTCGGCAAAGCGCCGTTTACCCTGTCGGTTGTCCGCCGTCTGAGCGTCTGTAGTCCGCCGTCTGGCTGTCGGCAAAGTGCCGTTTGCCGACAGGTTTGTCCGCCGTCTGCCGACGCTCAGACGGCGCTCTGCCGACAGCCAGACGGCGGACAAACGACAATGGGTCGGTAGCTGAACGAAAAACAGTCGGAAATCAATGCTTCGTGGCTGCGATATTTGCGACCGAGCGGTCGGCCGCTGACTTCTACGCGATTCTCAGACGACAAGAACAGGAGGCGTTAGTTGACGAAAATGCAACTATCGCCTCCTTGTCGTTCGTCCCTTTTTAACACTCTGAAGTCTTCAGGCTACGGGCTCAGTGAACAAAGCTGCGCGTGTCGTGATACTCACGATACGGCAAATGATAGTCAAGATAGAAGAAATTGTGCTGGCGCTGGTGGTCGTGGGGCGGCACCGTCATGTAGTCGCCGTACTTCGTGCTGAGGTAGGTGTCGGCGTCGGCGATGCCCATCACCTCCTCGCCCTCGAACCGGATGGGCTTCGGCGTGCCGAGCACCGCTTTGGGGAAGATGCCTGCCATGCCGTCGTCGTAGTCGATGACAGCGTCCGACGTGTCGTAGTCGTAGGCCAGACAGGCGCGGCGCAGCTGGCGACGTGCCCATTCGTGGGTGAACAGTCGCTGCACGAGCAGAACGGGCCACGACGAGGGTCCGTGCCCATGCTTGTAGGGGTCGCGGTGCAGGAAGTAGAGCAGTTTGTCGAGGGCTTTGTAGCGTGCCGTGGCGATGCGCCGCATCAGGGGGTTCTGCGGGATGCCGTCGATGGGGAACACGTCGATATAGATGCCTCCCACATAGTCGCTGTGCTCCCGCTCGATGAGCGTCGTGCTGGCGTCGATGATCTTGGCAAACGTGCCTGGATAGCTGGGGTGAGTCTCCATGCACAGGGCTTCGAGCGGGCGTGGAAGCCATTCGTCGGCGTGCTGCATCAGGCGGTCGTAGTCGGGGCGTGGCATGCAGATGTCCATGTCGTCGTCCCAGGGAATGAACCCACCGTGGCGCACGGCACCGAGCATCGTGCCTGCCCAGCAGTAGTAGCGCAGGTCGTGCTTACGGCACACGCGGTCCACCCGCAGCAGGATGGTGAGGATGTGGCGGTGCAGTTCGTCTATATCGTATGCGGCCATAGGCTAAAAGCGTTTGGGAGATTGCGAAAAAGCAATCTGCAGTTTGGTTTTTGCAAAAATACAACATAAAATCATTATAATCAAAAAAATTAGCATTAACTTTGCAGTTTGAACAAAATCAGTCATGAAAATATTCCATATCATTTCGAACAAAGTGTGGGGCGGCGGCGAACAGACGGTGCTCGACCTGGCGCGGCGACAGCTGCAGGACGGCATCGACGTCGAACTCTTCTGCCTGCCCAAGCCCGACATCGTGGAGCGCTTTCGCGAACTCGGCGTCCCCATCCACACCCTGCCCCTCGGCGGAGCCCTCGACCTGAAGAGCGCGTGGCAGATGTCGCGCATCCTGAAACCGCAGACCGACTGCATCGTACATGCACACAACTTCAAGGAGGCCTTCACGGCTGCCTACGCCCGTGTGCTCGCCCGACGCATGGACATCCGCCTCGTGATGTGCCGCAACCTGACCCGCCGCGGAAAGAACTCGCTGATCTACCGTTGGCTCTACCGGCAGCTCGACTGCATCGTCTTCGACTCTCAGGTCGCCCTCGACGAATTTCTCACGACCGACCCCGACATCGACCACCGCAAGCTCAGCGTCATCCACAACGGCATCGTCGTGCCCGAAGGCATTGAGCCTGCCGACGTACGCAGCGAGTTTGGCATCCGCCCCGACGAGGTGCTCGCCATCTACCACGGCCGACTCGACCCCGAGAAAGGGCTGGACACCGTGGTCGAGGCGGTCGGCCTGCTGCCCGCCGACTGTCCCCTGCGCGTCGTGCTGGTGGGACGAGGCAGCGACGAATACACCGACCACCTGCGCTCGCTCATCGCCGAGCGGCACCTGGAAGGGAAGATCCAGCTGGCAGGTTTCCGCAATCCCATCCTGCCCTACGTGGCTGCTGCCGACTTCGGCGTGCTGGCCTCCATCGTGGCCGAAGGCTGTTCGCTCTCTGCCCAGGAGCACCTGGCGCTGGGACATCCCGTCGTCGCCACCAACAACGGCGGCCAACGCGAATACATCGTCGAGGGCAGCAACGGCCTGCTCGTGCCGCCTGGCGACGCCAAAGCCCTCGCCCTCGCCATGCAACGCCTCGTCGAGCAGAAGGACCAACGCCTCGCCATGGGACGTCAGGCGCGCACCGACTTCCTCGACCACATGACCTACGAACACTTCTACGCCAAAATGCGCACCATCTATGAACCTTCTGTATAGACTGCTACAGGGCACGTGGTACCTCCTGTCGCTCCTCCCCTTCTGGTTCCACTACCTGATGAGCGACCTCATCTACCTGCTCATCTACCGCCTGGTGGGCTATCGCCGGCACATCGTGCGGCATAACCTCGCCACGTCGTTCCCCGAAAAGAGCGAGACCGAACTGCGGGCCATCGAGCGCCGATTCTACCACAGCCTGTGCGACTACTTCGTCGAGGCCATCAAGTCGATGACGATGTCCGAAAGTCAGATGCGACGCCACTTGGTGTTCCGCGGCACGGAGCGTGTTGACGAATGCGTGGCCGACGGCCAGTCGTGCGCTGTCTACCTGGGCCATTTGTTCAACTGGGAGTGGGTCACTTCGCTGCCCTTGTGGGTCAGCCCCAAGGCCCACTGCGGCCAGCTCTACCACGTGCTCGAAAACCCGACCTTCGACCGCCTGTTCCTCACGCTGCGGCAGCGATGGGGCGCCGAGTGCATTCCCGTGGCCGACATTCTGCGCAAGACCGTCGAGTATAAGCGGGCTGGCCAGCCCACCGTCTTCGGCTACATCGGCGACCAGGTGCCTCACTGGAACAACATTCACCACTGGTGCCAGTTTCTCAATCACGACACGCCCGTCATGACCGGCACCGAACGCATCGCCCGCAAGAACCGTCAGGCCATGTTCTATCTGGACATCACGCGCACCCGTCGCGGCTACTACGAGGCAGAGTTCCGCCTCATCACCCGCCACCCTGAGCAGCTCGCCGAGTTCGAAGCCACCGACCTCTACCACCAGATGCTCGAACAGAACATCCGCCGTCAGCCCGAACTCTGGCTCTGGACCCACAACCGATGGAAGCGAACCCGCGAAGAGTTCGAGCGCCGCTTCCGTGTGATCGACGGCAAAGTCATCCAAATCATCGACGACTGACCATGAAAGCCTCAAGACAAATAGGGTTCCTGTTGCTGGCAGGCGTGGCCTACCGTATGCTGCTCAGCCTGCAAGGCATCGACCATATTGACACCGGCTTCAGCTGCACCTACTTCCAGCACTTTTTCAGCCACCCCGACGTGATGGTCTATAACCACATGTACTACCTCACGGGCTTGGTCGGCGGAACATGGAACGCAGCGCTGGGCACGTGGGGACTGCTGGGCATGCGCCTGTTCGAGGCGGTGACCATCGCCCTTGCCGTCGGACTGCTGGCACAGACCGTGCGCCCGTGGACCGACCAAGCCTGGGTGATGGCGGCGGCAGGGCTCAGTCTTCTCTTCCCGACGATGGTGACGACGTTCCACTACAACACCCTCTCCTATCTGCTCATCGCCGCCTGCGCCGCGCTCTACGTCTGGAGCCTGCACCGCCGGTCCCCGTGGCTGCTCGCCGCAGCCGGCGCGATGATCGGTCTGGCAGTGCTGGCACGCATCGTCAATGCCACGCTCTGCGCCCTCGCCCTCGTCCCGTTGCTCAACGGATGGCACGAAGGCGGATGGCGCCATGCCCTGCGCGACGCACTGACCTTTGCCGCAGGCATCGCCGCAGGCGTCGCACTCATCGTGGGCATAGTCATGCCTCTGCTGGGGCACACGCCCTACTTTGTCCAGTCGCTCACCGAAGCCTTCGGCATCGTAGGCGGCGACCAGTCGTCGCACACGGGCGGCAACATCATCCTGAGCTACGCTCGCAGCCTGGCCAACCTGCTGATGCAGATGCTGGCTGTCGCAGCGATGGGATGGACATACTGCCGTTCGCGTCGCTGGAAACGGCCTTGGCAGCTCCTCACCGCCGCACTCCTCTTGGCTGCCTTCGCCGCACTGGCCGTCACCAATAACCTCCATCTCACGCTCATGGCGGCCTCGCTCGTCTTGTGCCTCCACACCCTGCGGCGCGTTCCTCGGTTCTCGCCTTGCTGGAACGTCGTGCTCATGCTCACCCTCGCCGCCCTGCTCTTCCCCTTAGGCAGCGACATGGGCATCGCACCGGCCTTCCACTGGACCACAGGCTTGCTGGCGCTGCCTGCCATGACGGCGATTCGCCGGTTGCCGAGCGAAGACAAAGCCCTGCGACGGGGCGTCGCGGCAGGCATCGCAGTGCTGGCGGTCTGTGCCGTCGCGAAGTTTGCCGCCCATTGCTACGGCGAGGACAATCTCCGCACCTGCGACACGGCGCTCATCCAGCCGCACCGCCTCAACGTGTTCACCACCCCCGAGCGTGCTGCCGACTACCAACGTCTGCTCCACGAGATTGAGCTTCACCGCACATCGCCCGACCAAGCGCTGCTGCTGGGTGGGCAGGCTTCCGAACTTTTCTACGCCGCCGACATGCTGCCCTACATCGGCATGACGCAGATGGGACAGTACACCGGCGACGCCCTGCGCGAGCGTCTCGACCAGCAGTGGGCACACTTCCCCGTGCCGCCCATCGTTCTCATTCTTCATCATCCTGAGCACGAGGACGACATGATTCGCGAGAGCCAGCGCATCATCCGCCAATGGGCTGCCGACCGAGGGCTGACGGTGGTGGAGTGACCTCCCCTAACCCCTTCCAAGGAGGGGAACTTCAAACCTCAAAAACTTAAGAACTCACCTACCAGATGTGCCGAAACAGCGTGTCGAAGTGGCCGAAGCTGTCGAGCGTGAAGGGGGCGTCGGGCTGCTCGACCCACAGCAGGGGCAGGTCGCGATAGAGGGCTGCGACGAGGGTGTAGGTGCTGGGCGGACCGATGAGGTAGTCACAGTGGGAGAACAGACAGAGGTCCTGCGCCTGGTTGCCCGCCGGAAAGACGATGTTGAGCTGCGGCAGGGCCTGGCGGTAATAGTCGCGTGGCAGTTGCGGGTCGTTGCCGCAAATATAGACCGTGATGGCTTTGCCAGGGAACAAATCGGCAAAGCGGCGGATGAGGGCGACGTACTGCTCATCGCTGTAGTAGAAACGGCCGCCGTAGAAACTGCGGTAGTCGCCACGGCGAATGTGCAGACCCAGTTGCACGCTGGGCAGGGGCGAGGCAGTGGTCATCTTGCGACGGGCGTCGGCTTCGACGTCGTCGTTGAACTGGAAGAGGTCGATGATCTCCTGCTTATACTTCAGGAACAGGTCGTAGAAACGCACGTACCAGCCTTCGACCACGGCAAAGCGCTTGGCGTGCATCTGCCGTTCGAGGGCAGCGGCGTCGCAGTCGGGCGTCTCAAAACTGATGACGGGCAGCAGGTGCAGCTTCGCCAGCGTCTTGGCCATGACGTAGGTGGCAAAGTTGTGCCAGGCGGTATGGCAGATGCGAAAGTAAGGATACTTGTAGGCAAAGCGCATCGACACCGTGCGGCGTCCGTGCTCACGTCCCCAGGCATACACGTGTCCGTACTGCAAGATGTTGTTGCACAGACGGCCTTTGTCCCTGACGAAAATCATAGATTCCTTATTTTGCAGTTAGTTCGTTCGTATTCATCCGGTGCATATACTGCTGGATGATGGCTTTCAGTTCGCGCTCCAGCTGCGGCTGCTCAGGCACTCGGCCCAGCAGGTTCTGCGTGAGCATCCAGTCGGTGCGGAAGTTGTAGATGGCTTTCAGTCCGTGCTCGTCCATCTGAAGCAGGTAGTCGCCCTTGACATATTGGTACATGCCCGCCACGTAGTTCACCGCCCACGTGTCGGCATCGGGCGTGGTGAAGAGGTCGATGCCGAAGGCCACGTAGGGCCGGCGGTAGCCCAGCCAGCTGAGCACCGAGGGCATGATGTCGATCTGCTGCGCAATGGCGTGGCGGCGTCCGCGGGGCATCTCGCCCGAAGGGTCGAAAAACAGGATGGGAGAGCCGAAACCGCCGAGGTCGGTCTGGTACTCTGCATGGTCCGACTGGTTGGTGTGGTCGCTCGTAAAGACGAAGATGGTGTTCTCAAACCAAGGTTGCTGCGAGGCGGTCTCGAAGAATCGGCGCAGAGCAAGGTCGGTGTAGCGGATGCACTTGTGGATGGGCAGACCCTCCTCGGGGAACTGCTCCTTATAGGCATCCGGAATGGCGTAGGGATGATGGCTCGACGCAGTGAACACGGCACTGACGAAGGGCTGCTTGAACTCCGACATCTTCAGCGCATAGAACTGCAGGAAGGGCTCGTCCCAGATGGCCCAGGTGCCGTCGAAGTCGGCATCGCCGTCGAAGCGCGGGTCGGCATCGTACTCCGTGCGACCGAAGTAGTCGGTGAAGCCCGTGGTGCGTGCAAAGGCCTGGAAGCCCATCGAGCCGTTTTCGGCACCGTGGAAGAAGGCTGAGTAGTAGCCCTCGTTCCCCAGTTCGCGCGCCAGTCCGCTCACGTCGTTGAGCGAGGCAGGCGTGAGGAAGAAGGGCTCGACAAACATCGGGATGCTGCTGAGGACCGACGGCATGCCGTCGATGCTCTTGCGCCCGTTGCAGAATGTGTAGTCGAACGAAAGGCTCTGCGCATAGAGCGAATCGACGAACGGCGTGTAGCCACGGTAGCGTCCGTCCTCGAGCCGTTCGTTGTATGCCCCGATATACTCGCGGCCGAAGCTCTCGACAATCAGCACGACGACGTTCTTGCGGCGCACCGTCAGCGAGTCGGCAGGCTGGTGCAGCGGCGTATAGACGGCGGCAAGTTCGGCTTCGGAGTCGAAGTAGGCAGGTTCCTCAAACACCGATTTGTTGATCGTGCGGATGAGGGAGAAAGGCGTGTTGAGCACCACTGCCGCCTCGATGGGGCGGTTCACATACTGGTTGGCATTGCTGATGGTGATGGGGCGCACGGCCGTCGTGGCACCGCCACGCATTCCGATGATCGTCAGCGGGGCGTAGGCGAGCAGGGCGAGGGTGTGCAGCAGGTAGTACGCCCAGAGCGGACGCACCTTCTTCCTACCCTTCGGACGCACGTAGCCCACGACGAGCAGGGCGATGATGGCGACGCCCGCCAGGACGATGTACCAGTGGCGCAGGAGCTCCACGCCGACGATGTTTCCCAGGTTTCCCTCGTTGCTGAACTCGGAGAACACCGTCACCGTCGTGCGGCGTCCGGTGTACTGGAAATAGACGGCATCGACGAGGTTCATCACCACGCAGAGCGCATTGACCACGACATACACCCAGCGTGCCACGCGCTGCCAGGCGTCGCTCTCCTTCCAGTGGAGGGGCAGCAGCATGAGCAGGGCATAGACCACGTTGGTGTAGAGGATGGCAGAGGTGTCGAACATCCACGCACCGGTGAGCAGGTCGCTCCAGGTGTTCTCGAACAGCGTGGCTGAGTAGGTCTGCCAGTTCTCCAGCACAAACACGATGCGACACAAGCCGTAGGCCACGTAGGCGAGGGCGAGGTTGCAGACAAAGGCCAGGAGCGTGGAGTAGAGAGTTTTCTTCAATTTTTCACTTTTCACTTATCCCTTTTCACTCTTCACTTTTCACTTTTCACTCTTCACTCTTCACTTTTCACTTTTAAGCACCCGCTTCACCCGTTCGGCCACCGTCTCGGGCGCAATGCCCGTCATGCAGCGCAGGTCGCCCCACTGGCAGGGCTTGTTGCCATAGACCGAGCAGGGTCGGCAGGGCAGGTCGTCGCGCTGGACGATGCGGTCGGCCGGTTGCATCCAGGGCGTGAAGCCGACCTTGGGATGCGTGGCGCCCCAGATGCTGACGACCGGCGTGCCCACCAGTGCGGCGAGGTGCATGTTGGCCGAGTCCATCGCCACCATGCAGTCGAGCTGCGACATGAGCAGCATCTCGTTGTGCAGGCCGCCCATCGTGCCACACACGCTGTCGATGCCAGCCACCGTGGCCCACTCGTCGAGCACCTGACGCTCCTTCTGCCCTGCACCGAAGAGCAGGACACGGCAGCCGTCGGCAGCCAGCAGTTCCGCCACGCGGCGCATCTGTCCGAGCGGATAGACCTTGCCGTCGTGGGCGGCAAAAGGCGCGATGCCCACCCAGCGCTGGTCGCGGGGCTTGCGTCCCACGCGGCGTTCGACAGGGCCGAACTGCTCATGGCGCGGGTCGAAGGCACGCTCGAAGTCGAGCTGGAAGTCGAAACCCATCGACCGCAGCACATCGACATAGCGGTCGGTGGTCAGCGGCAGGGCGTCGTGGTCGGCGCCATGGGCGATGAGGGCCTTCTTCTGACGCCGACCCTTGTCGATTACACCCACCTGCTTGCCGGCCAGACGGAAGCGGGTGCGCAGATACTTCGTGCGCAGCACGTCGTGCAGGTCGGCCACCGCGTCGAACTTGCGCTGGCTCAGCTGCCGGTAGAGGCGTTCGAGCCCCACCACGCCCTTCACCTTCGCCGTGTCGATGCCCATCACCTCGACGTTGGCAGGCATCCAGTCGAACATCGGACCGAAGTGCTGGCGGGTGAGCACCGTGATGCGCAGGTCGGCATTCTGTCGGGCGAGCGAATGGATGACAGGCACCGTCAGTGCCACGTCGCCCATCGCCGACAGGCGGATAATCAGTAGTCGTTTCATAAGTTTGTGTCACACACGCCGTCAGGCTTCCCCCTCGCCCTTCGGAGAGGGGGGTAGGGGGTGAGGCTTATACAGCACGGGATTGGTGCTGGGGTCGTTATACATCTTCATCTGTCGGTACACCTTCATATACTTGCGTCCCGACTGGATGTCGTCGAGCAGCTGGTCGATGGCGGACGAGAGGTCGCGCTGCTGTTCGAGCAGCACGCCGAGCTTCGCCTGACAGGTCTGCCGGTGCTCTGCCGAAGCGTCCTGGCGGTCCACCTGCTCCTGCATGTGCCAGATCTTGAGGGCGAGGATGCTCAGGCGGTCGATGGCCCAGGCAGGGCTCTCGGTGTTGATGGTGGCAGAGGGCAGGACATCGACGTCGCGGTAGCGGTCGCGGAAGTAGCTGTCGATCTGTTCGACCAGGTCGGTGCGGTCCTGGTTGCTCTTGTCGATGCGACGCTTGAGCGTCATGCCCGCCTCGGGCTGGATGTGCGGGTCGCGGATCAGGTCCTCGAAGTGCCACTGCACGGTGTCGATCCAGCACTTGAGGTAGAGTGTTGCCTCGATCGAGCCCTCGGCATAGGGGTTGGCGATGGGTTGATCGACGTTGTCGTGGAGGTGGTAGTCGCGGATAGCGCGTTCGAAGATGGGTTGCGCCATCTGTGTGAATGTCTGCATGTGGTTCATACGCATAGAATTTTTGCAAAGTTACGACAAAAAAAGTGAAAAGTGAAAAGTGGAAAGTGAAAAATCAAGTTTTGGCTGTGTGGATGCCATGAATGTCAAGATTATATACCGTAGATGTGATATTTTTATACCGTGAAGTTTATAATTTTATACTATGAATATCTATTTTATACCATGAATGACATGAATAACATAAATGACTCCCTGCGAGGCAAGGATGGCAACCATGAATGGTGAAGCCTTGCGGCTTTATTGCCTGTCAGATAGGAATAGATGCGGAGCATCCACCATTCATGGTCGCTACTATTCATGGTTGAAGACATAAATTCTACGCATCCACGAAGGGGCTTTGATTCATGTTATTCATGTCATTCATGGTATAAAAATATCACATCCACGGTTTACATTCATGTCATTCATGGTGTCTATTTTCCCCTTCCGCAGCAATAAAGCCGTAAGGCTTCCTAATTCATGGTTGCAATAATAAGGAATAATAAAGAAAAAAATTAGAAATAATTAGAAATAATTCATGGTTTATATTCATGCCATTCATGGTATAAAATCATCACATTCATGGTATAAAATCATCACATCCACGGTTAACATTCATGTCATTCATGGTATAAAATCATCTCATCCACGGTATAAACTCAAAATATCATTGATATTTCTACAAATTCCAATGATATTCTTACAAATTCCATTGAGATTTTCAAAAATATCAATGGTATTTTGAGTTTGGTCGGCGCAGCAGCCGAGTCGGAGGTGCGCCGTGGCGGAGTTTGGGGCGCGGCGTAGGGACACTGCGTGTTGCAACGGGGTGTGGGCGTTCGTAGGGGCGGGTTCCCATGCCCGCCCGAAAAAAGGGTTGGGACTCGACGTCCCAACCCTTTTTACATGGGGTTTGCATTGTTCGGGCATCGAGCCCGAACGATGCATCGGGCGGGCATGGGTAATCGCGAAGCGCTTTCGCAGAAAGAACCCGCCCCTACATTACTTCACGAATACCTTGCGTGCCTTGCCGTTCTGGTCAACAACGATGTTGATGCCCTTCTGCAGCGTGGCCTGGCGTGCACCGGTGAGCGAGTAGATGCTCTTGACGGCTGCGCCCTGGGCGTCGGCTGCGGTCGCTTCGATGGCCGAAGGTACGGCGGTGCCGAGGTAGCTGAGCTTGAAGTTGTCGGCGACAAACCAGTTGGCGTTTGTGCCCTCGACGAGGATACCACCGTTGATTGGAGATGGTCCCGGGTAGTAGAAGGTCACGCTGAAGTGCTGAGCCACGTTCTCGTTGTTACCCGTGATGGGAGTACGGAATATGCCGGCACCATCTACCTCTGCATAGAGATAGACACCCTTCAGGGTCTCGCCCTCGGGCAGACCGTCCTGGAAGCGTGCGAAGGCATCGCACTCGAGGGTGTAGTAGCCCTGAGGCAGGGTGCCATAATTGGTAGTGTTCTCAAGCTGGCCGTCGCTCAGTGCTTCGCCGGCGCGCCATGCCTCGAGGAAGTGCTCGATGACGGTCTCGCCGTCAGCGTTGGGATAGGTGGTGTTGGCCTGGTAGCCCACGTTGGTGCCGATGTCATCGGTCTTGGTCCAGTACTTGAAGTTCTGCAACTCGAGGTCGGCATTGCGGAACAGGCCTGTCATATCGACGGGCGTCGTCTCGCTGGCAGCCGAGGTATCCTGTAATCTTACATGGTTAAACCAATACCAAGCAAGGTTGCCGTTGGCGTCGTCAACCTCAGCCATGGTAGCGTAGCCGTCGCCGCTCTTGATTTGGTTGATCAGGTCTTGAATGATGTTAGATCTCGATGTGTAGGCATACTTGTCGTAGAATCCCTGATAGATGTCAGCCTCGCTGAGCAGGGCTTCGTACTTCGCCTTGTCGGCCTTGGCCTGGGCGATGGTGTTGCGGAGCGAGGTGATGACGGCCTTGTCGCCGCTGCCGATGGCAGCGTCGCCTTTAGAATAGGCTTGGTCGAGGTAAGTAGAAACTTCGCCGAGGACGTCGTAGGGCGGCTCGGAGATCATGTTGCCGATTTCCTCGGTGAGGGCTGCGATTTCGTCGTTGACGTCAGCGGCCGACGAGTTGTTGTAGTACAGCTCGAAGGTGTTCCAGACAACCCAGCAGTTGGGGTCCATCTGTTCGGTGGTGATACCGAAGGTGAGGTCACCCTCTTCGGTCAGCACGGTATTGACGCTGGCGTAGGTCGTGGGATCCCAGGTGGGGTCGGTGAAGACGCTGTAGGCCGATGCCTGACCGTTGGGGAGATAGACGTCGCCCACGAGTGCCCAGTTGTCGGCTGCGTCGGAACGCGTGATGTTGGCCTGGTTAGTCAGGGCTGTGCGCTTGGACTCGCTGCCTGCGAAGACGAAGGCGCGCTGGTCTTCGGGAGCGTAGGTGGACATGTTGGTGGCGTTGTCGGCGGTGCGGTAGAAGCCGCGTGTGGCGATGGTGTAGGTGCCGGCCGGCATCTCGGTCATGGTCTGGCTGACCGTCATGGGGCTTTGGTTCCACACTTCCATCGTGCCGTACTGGGTCTTGAAGTTGGTAGCCGAACCGTAGTTCCACTGCTTGTCGGGAACGTTGGCTGCTTTGCCGTCGCCACCGACTGCGCTGGTGCTGTACGTCACGCCAAGGGTGGTGAAGAGGGCGCTGATGTTCATCGGCTCGTCGAGCACGGTGCCCGAAGCCTTCAGAGCGTACCAGTCGGACTGGAGGTTCGACTTGAGGGTTTCCTCGAAACTGTTGATGAGGGTGTTGATCTCTGTGGTCGAGAGGTCGTAGTTGTTCAGAGCGTTCTCAGCATTTTCGCTCACCTTCTCGAGGAAGGCATTGACATTGACATAGGTGGTGGCAGGAGTGTAGGTTTCCCAAGCCTTCGTGAGGGCGCCGTCGGTGCCATAGACGAAGTTGTCGAGGGCAGCGTAGGCCTTGATGTTCTCCTGGATGGCGGGCATGAGGCTGTTGATGGCCTCGGTGGCAGCCTGGTTGGCGTCGTTGTCCGAGCTGTTCTTGTCGATCAGCGTCTGACCAGTGGCGATCAGTCCGTTGAGCTGTGCGGTGAGGTCCTTCGAGAACTGGTTGGTTGTCATCGTGTTTCTGGCGGTGCGCACGGCAGCCTTCAGGGCTTCGAGCGATACGTTGACGCCTGTGCCGATGTAAACGAGGGAGATACCGTCGATGAAGAAGTGAGGCATGTCGCCCGAACCCTTGTCGGCAGATTTATAACCCATCGAGAAGTATCCGCTGGTCTCCTCGCTCAGTTCGAACTCTTTCTCCTCAGTGCTCCAACGTCCTACGGGGAAGGTCGTATTCGTGCAGAGGTATTCTGTACCATCGTCGGCGACGAAGCCGATGAGGTTCTTGTTGATAGCGACTGTGCCGCCCGTGTTGTAGTAGCTGACGGAGAGGATGTACTTACCGGCAGGGATGGTCACATACTGGGTGTACTGAACCGTGTTGGTCCAGCAGGTGACCATACCGAGCACCTTACCGGTGGACGAGCCGTCGGACATGGTCGTCGGGGGCAGATAGGCTGCACCGCCGAGGAACTCGCTGCCGCCGATGTTGAAGACACCGGAGGCACGGCCGTTGGTAGCGCCGTCTGTACCCGTACGCCAAATGTTGTCGGTCTCGTTATAGGTGATCCACCCCGTGATGGGCTGTGAACCGTAGCGGCTTGCACCGCCTTCGGCGATACCCCAGCCACCAGTGCCTGATTTACCTGTATCTCCATCCATATCCTTGGCATAAGTATATACTTCGCTATCTACAGCGTCGTCCATGGTGAAGTGCGGGTTCTGGATGAAGTATTGCGAGAAGTCGGTGGTGCCGCTGGCGTTGATGGCCTTCTGGTTCTCGATGGCAGCTTCGACCTGTGCCATCGAAGCGTGAGCGTCATCATAGACGGCCTGCGAGGCGCTGGTGTCCACACCATAGGCCGTACCGATCTCGATGAGACGGAGCAGCTCTTCCTTCTTGGCGTTGATTTCGTCACGGATGAGGTCGTTCGGATCG
>Ga0247608_10001198_pt1 | contig 37090 bp, 39 predicted proteins | sample 176DNAGHGlowgp2_FD_193490 | JGI IMG/M metagenome (GOLD analysis project Ga0247608, IMG submission 193490) | Sheep rumen microbial communities from Palmerston North, Manawatu-Wanganui, New Zealand - 1766 DNA GHGlow gp2 | ecosystem: Host-associated > Mammals > Digestive system > Stomach > Rumen ...
TATTACAGTTGATAATATATCATTAAAGAACAAAATATTGGATGATTATCCATGTCCTGGTGTTGAGTCTGGATTCTATATTGAACAGAAACGTTGGAATGTATTAATTCGTAACATTTTGAAGCACAAGAATACAATGTTAGTTGGCCCTACAGGTACGGGTAAGACTGATGTTATTATTAGAATCTGTAAAGCATTAAATATTCCTTGTCGTATTTATGACATGGGCGCGATGATGGATCCTCTTACCGACTTACTTGGTTCTCACCGTCTCGAGAATGGAACTTCAAAATTTGATTATGCAAAATTTGTAAAAGATGTTCAAGAACCTGGGGTTATTCTTTTGGATGAGCTTTCTCGAGCACCACAGATGACAAATAATATTCTGTTCCCATGTTTAGATGACCGTCGTACACTTCCTATTGAGATTGCTGACTCAAACAGTGCCCGTGAAGTTAAGGTTCATCCTGATTGTGTATTTATCGCAACAGCAAATATTGGTTCTGAATATTCGGGAACTAATGATATTGATGCTGCATTGGAAAACCGCTTTATGATGATCCAAGTTGATTATCTTCCTAAGACGGTTGAGGCACAGGTTTTGGAAATTCGAACAGGTTGTGATAAGAATTCTGCGCTTAAAATTGCAAATATCGCAAATGCTATTAGAGATCGTTATTTAGAAGGTTCATTATCAAAGACAATTTCAACACGAGAAACTATTGCATGTGCAGAATTCATAGTTGATGGATTTTCAATTTTAGACGCTGTTAATTTCTCCTTTTGCGAGAAATTTCCAAAATATGGAGATAATTCTGAATATGATACTGTTAAGAAATTAATAATGGGATTTTAATACTACTTTAATACATGGAAATATTAAATAGAAAGGCAAGACATGATTATGACATATTAGAAACTTATAATGCAGGAATAGTTTTATTTGGTTCTGAAGTCAAATCAATAAAAGAAGGCAAAGCTAATATTGGTGATGCATATTGTTATGTATCATTAAAAAATGAAATATGGTTAAAGAATAGTCATGTATCAAAATATGATTCTGATAAGTTTACAAATCATGAAGAAAAACGTGAACGTAAACTTTTATTGAATAAGAAGGAGATATTGAAAATTAATCAAAAGACGATGGCTCCAGGATATACTATAATTCCTTTAAAGATATATATTTATCATGGTTTAATCAAAGTTCAAATAGGAATCTGTAAAGGTAAGCATGATTATGATAAACGTAATGATATTAAAGACAGAGATAATAAACGTGAATTGGATAGAATAATGAAATCATATTAGGAATTGAATTTTTCAGTTCCTTTTTTCTATTTTTAAATATAAAAGTATCAAAAATAACATTATGGAAAATATTGAACAAATTACACAAGAAAGAGATAAACTTCAAGAACGTTTAAATAATGCAGCTAAATTTTTCAGAGAGCAAAAAGCTCAAATAGAAGCATTAACAAAAGAAAATGAAAAATTAAAAAGAACACCTAAAGATGAAGTAATTGATGTAGAAAAATGGAATACATTAGTTACAGAAAAGGAAAATTTTGAAAATGTTGCTGCAAATAAACAAAAGGTTATTGAGAAATTAGAAAATGATATTGATTCTAAAGATAAGGCTTATAAAGTTCTACAAGATACATATAATGAAGTATATGCAGAAAATGAAAAGCTTAAATCTGAAGCAATTAATACAAAAGTCCCTGAATTAGAAACTAAATTAAATAATGCTAATGCAGCATATGAGGAGCTTCGTAAAAAGTATGCTGAATTAAAAGAATTACATGATGGAGATTTAAAGCGTTATAATGAATTAGAAGATAATTATGAAGGTCTTCAAAATAAATATAAAGAAAATGATATTGCCAAAGGTGAAGCAGAATTAAAAGTTGAAGCTTTACAAGCAGAATATGAAAAAATGTTTGCTGTGCAAGAAGAACAATTAAATACGGCAAAAAATGCAGTAGAAAAAACTGTTAAGAAATTTGAACAATTAAGAGAAGCAAATAATCTTTTACAGGATAAGTCAGTTGAGATGGCTAATGATGTTAAGAAATATCAAACAAAATATAATGATGAACATTTATTAGCTGAAGAATTTAAAAAACAAATACAAGAATTAAAAGATGAATCAAATAATCAATTAAAAGAATTAGAAGAAGTAAAAGGCAATAGAGAAGAATTTAGAAGTCAGTTAGTAGATTTAGAAAAGAAATATGATCAATTAAATAAACTTTATGATGATTGCGAAGCTGAAAAATTATCTGCTCAAGCAGATTGTGATAAATTACAAGAAAAGATTAAATATATAGAAGCAAATAATATATCAGATAAAGAATGGCAAGATCATCTAGAAAATGTTATTGAACAAATCAGAAATCTTGCTGATGATGTAATTAATCCAAAACCTGCATCTAATGAAAATAAAGAAAATGTAATGAAACGTACTGGTGATTATAATGTATCTGGAGAAAATATAGGAATATAAATAATATATGAAAATCGTAAAGATTAACGATAATTTAAAAATAAATATTGAACAAATCTATTCATTAGAACGAACAGATAATCAAAACGATATTAATACTTGGAATAATAATTATGAATATTATCTTAATGAATATTCAAAAAATCCAATAACATTGCCAATATCTGATGATAAAGTGTTTACTCCAGAATTTGGTAAAGAAAATGATCCAGAAGATCTAAAACTTTATATGGATGCATTACATAATCATATATTAACTATTATTGGATCACCTCCTAAATATGTTGAAAAATTTTGTTTATTACTTATAACAGGATTAAAGATAAATATTGATAAAACGATTTACGATAAAATTAATAAGTATTTAGAACAATTTGAACTAATATGAACTAACATGAACTCTATTGAATACAGACAATTATTAAGTCAAACACTTAAGCTTATTGAAAAATATTTTAAAGGCAAAAAAGACAAAGGTGGTCATGATTATGTAAATCATCTTAATGCAGTATGTGACGCAGTTGAAAAGGAAGCAAATATTAATTGTGTTGATATGAATTCATCACTTGGCCAGTTTTATCGTAAAGCATCGATAGTTGCATTACTTCATGACATATTAGAAGATACTGATTGTACGGAAGAAGAATTAAAGGAAGCAGGATGTGATGAAGAAATTATAGAAGCAATTAAATCAGTAACACGTCGTAAAGATGAACAATATTATTTTGATTTTATTGAAAGAGCATCAAAAAATGATATTGGGCGAATAGTAAAAATTCATGATTTAGAAAACAATATGGATATTAGACGTTTAGCCACATTTGGAGATTACGAACAAAAACGTCTTAAGAAATATTGGTATGCTTGGAAATTTCTTAAAGGAGAAATTAATTCAGTAGTTGCTAATAATTCAATGCATCCTGATAGATTATTTAGATAGATTATTTAGATAAGACAACAATAGCTAGTATATTCTACTAGCTATTTTGTTTTTTTATAAGAACGATCCCCAACGTGTTCTACCGTTATTTAAATTACCTGTGCCACCTTCAATATATGACCAACGAGATTCTCCAATATAATTTTCGATACTGTTCATTCGACCTTGTATTCCTGCTGGCAATTTACTTTTAATATTAATGGGATTTAAATTTCTTGTTAATGAACCATTTATATAAAATGAACGTGTTTGTGAAGCATTAACTTTCTTTAATTTAACATCGCCAGATGTATTTCTTTTTGGTGCTGTAACTATACCAGTTTCAGACAAAGTTGAAGATGGATAAGTATTATCAATATAAATTTTATATTTGCCCATAAATATTTATGATGTAATTTTATATATAAAAATAATTATTTTATTATTTAAAGTTCATATTCATATTTTCATATATTATTTAAATAATTATTAAATTAAGTTGAATCAAATAATATATGAACTATATTTTATATATAAAAATAAAATCCAATAAAGAACAATGATAAACAAAATTTACACAAAAGATTGGTTTGGACGTATTGAATCAGATTATATTTATAATCCTTTAGATAAAATGAAAGGCATTATACAGATTCCAAATCATAAGTATTCATCATTTCTTTATAATGAAGATAAAGCTGAACGAATTTGTTCAGATATTAATCTTATGAAAAGAGAAATTAATGATATGATTCATGCGATTGGTTTATCAAATGTTAATGTTGGATTTTCAAAAGATAATGAAACTGCATCAACAAATGGTAAATATATTGAGATTGGCATTGGTGATGATTATCAAAATATAGATGATTGCTATGAAAAGCTTGACCGCATTATTGGCATGGCTATTCATGAATCTTGTCATTGTCTTTATACTGATTTTAATTGTGTATATGATGTGGTTCATAAATATCCTTCTATAGTTCACCACATTCATAATGTTATTGAAGATGAAATTATTGAACGAAAACTTTGTGTATCATATCCAGGATATCAAAATTTTTTAAATAAGCTAAAATATAATATTTTTGAAAAAAATTCAGAATCAATAGAAGACACTAATAAAAATAGTGAAATAGATAATGTTCTTGAGATATTGTTTTATATTATTCGTTATCCTAAGTTTATATCAAAAATAAATATAAATATATTATCAAAATATGAAAGTTTATTTTCAGAAATAAAAAAGATTATGGAGGATAATGATTGTTTTAATATAAATAATGCATATCCAACAAAGTCATCAATTAATGCAGCTATTGAGATATATGAATTGATAAAAGATTTGATTGAAGACGAATTATTAAATAATGACATAAACAACGATACTAATGGAGATTCCAATAACGATACTAATGGAGACTCCAATAACGATAGTAATGGAGACTCCAATAACGATAGTAAAGCAAACGATAGTAATAGAGAGTCCAACAATGATACTGATAGAGAGTCCAACAATGATACTAATGGAGACTCTAACAACGATACTAATGGAGATTCCAATAACGATAATAAAACAAATGATACTGATGGAGAGTCAAACAATGATAGTAAAAACAACGATACTAATGGAGATTCTATAGATTCTAGAATTAATTCTGTAATTAACAATGCAAAAATTATCATCATTATGACAAATGTTCTTAATGATATATCTTCAGAATCTGAGCAAACAAATATTTATGATCTTAGAGAATATCATACAGAAATTAAAAAATCAATGATTGATGAGATAAACAATTTTACATGGGAAAAAACTCGAAATAATTATATTGATAATATTGATATTAATATTTGGAATCATGAAGATAAGTTTAGTTATAATACATATAAAAAAGAAGTGAGCCAATATATTAATGAAGCCAAAAAATTAATTATTCCAAATAGTAAAAAGACTATTATTGTTAATTCAAGATTTAATCGTAATGGTACATTAGATCCAACTCGTCTCGCGAATGCAATGTGCAATGAACAGACGGTTTATATTCGTAAAGAATCAAAACAGATTGATAATGAACCTGAGTATGCTCTTGGTATTATGCTTGACGAATCTGGTTCAATGACAGATAATGGAATTAATCTTCTTGCTTCTAAAATCGCTATTATGCTATATGAAGCAATGCAGAATTACCCAAAGATTAAATTATTCGTTTATGGACATGGTGACACGGTTTATAAATATATTGATATAAAAAACTGTAAAAATAAGTATGTTCTTGCTAATCGCAGACAACAGTATTCACAGGATGAATTACAATCATATAAGTTAATTGTTGATGATATTAAAAGTCAGACAAAGCTTCCTATTATAATGTTTAATATTACAGATTCATGCTATTGCTCAAATGAAGCTAAATTACATACATTAGTTAATGAACTTAAAAATGATAAGAAGCAAAAAACATTTATTAATCTTATCTGTCTTGGTCATAACGAATATGTAGATCATACAGTTAAAAATTGGAATGATCTTATTTATGGAAAGGGCAATTGGGTTTTATACAATAAAAATAAATTAACATCAGAATGGCATAATACAATAAAAAATATAGCAAATATCATTCATAAAACAATTAAAATCTAATAAAGATTTAACTTATTATATAATATAATTATTTTTAAATATATAATAAGATGTTTGTTATGAAAGAAATAATTAATAAACGTATAGTAAATGACAATATAAATAAATTATTACAGTCAGGGCAAATTGATCAAATTGTTAGACATTTTAAAATCATTAAAAATAAGAATTATAATTTAAATGGAAAAAATATAATAGGTCATCAAATTAGTGAAAATTCAAATATCTTTATTGGTGATTATGATTATACATCTAATGAATATTTAAATGATGATATTTTGTTTAATGATTATTATGAATCATCTGATGATGTAGCTAAAATTATTAGTAATGCAGAAACTACAGCATATGAAAACTTTGTTATTGATAGTGATAGACCATTTAGTGATAATGAATTAGAAAAAATAAAAACAGTTTTATTAAATTATATAAATGGTTATAACGAATTATATATAAGACTAGGAATAAAACCTGAAGATAAAAATGAATTTGTTATTAGGCTATATGAATTATATATTTCAGAATATTATAATGAATTAACAGAAGAAGCACAAAATAAATTAAAAAATAATGAATTGTTACCAATACTAAATGATATTATTTTTTATTCAAACACTAAATATAATTATTTGAATAATGAATTAGTTAGTACAATAGTTGATATTGATGATGACAATTTAGATAAAAACATAGAAGAATTATAATGACTAATTTAAGTTTTTTTAAATGGATTGGAACACAAATTTTTAAGTCCACTAATAATTCCAAATATTATGTAAGAATTCCGTTTATATCGTATGATTCAGAAAAATCATATTTAGAAAATTATAATAATGCGATTTTTATACAATTAACAAATGAGTTAATTGCAAATGATGATATAGAAGAATTTATTCAAAATTTAGATGAAAGATATGAATACATATATATTGATGACATATCTGGAGATAATCTTGAGTCATTATCAAAAATATATTCAAGTAATTATTCATATTTAGCTAATCTTAATAACATTATTGATATCAATATAGATGAAGAAGATGTAAAGACAGCAAATCAAACATTTATGAATATCTTAAAACAAACATATACATATAATAATTTAGAACCATCTGATTATATATATAAATATGTTATTGATTTTTATACAAATGGACAATATGATGATGCAGTTATTTTAATGAATTCTATATTTAATGGTGAGATATCTATAGGAATACAAACATCTACATGTGGTTGTAATCAACAAGTTTCAAATTGTTCTGGAGTTAATTCATCAACAAACTCATTAAATACGGGCACTGAATTAATTAACTACGATAAAGCTTCTTGCATAGATAAATATAAAGCAGCTATGTATCAATGGCTTCAAAAAATGCTATCAGATATAGAATTTTATTGTAATTGGCTATTTATTAGATCTGATGAAAATGAAGAAGAAAAAATACCTAATGAAGTAATTATTGATAAGTTGATAGAACTATTACAATTCTTATTAGATAATTATGATTTATCAACATTAGGAAATTCAAATACATCATATTGTAGTCATAAGTCTTCAATAAAATGTGATGAATCATTTATTGATAACTATGGGGAATCTGATAATAGTGTATGTTCAAATTACACAATAATTAAAAACTATATCGAAGCATTAAAATTAGTTAAAGAAGATAAGGTTTTAGAAAATAAGAATAAAATATATATTTATGGAAAAAAATTTGCAGAGATTTTTCCATTACTTACATTTTAATTAAGTGTTAAAATTCAATTTTAATAATTATATTTAATAAAGCTTATGAAGAATATTGTAAACTATTTAGACGAATTCATTGATGAAGAAAACGGTATTTATGAATGCACAAAACATAATATTTCAGATATGAAAGATTGTATGAAAGCATTTAAACGCGGTTCGCGAGAAGAAGAAATAGAAGCACATGGTCGTCCGATATCTTACAATAAAAAATTTAGAGATAGAACTAAATATACAAGAAAAGATAAACATAAAAAATCTTTTGAATAAATTATAAATATATAAAACTATAAATATATAAATAAAAACATATAAAATAATATGAAGCATTTACAAGATTATATTATAGAACAAGCAGAAGTTAAAGTTAATGAAGGTACTACATCTAAATCAATTACTTTCGATTTTACTGACTTAGAAAACGCAGATGAAACTATTAAGTCTTTAGAAGGAAAAGAAGGCGTTACTATTGAAGATAAAAAAGTAACATTAGAAATTACAGCAGATAATGTAGATAAGATTGATTCTGTTCAAGACATACTTCAACAATTCTGCAAAGAAATTCGTAGCTCTCAAAAAAGATCATCAGATGAGCAATATGCACAAAAAACTGCTAAGTTTGAAGAAAAAGTTAATGAAATGAAGGCAGCTATTGATGAAATAAAAAATCCATCTGACGATAAAGAAGACGATAAAGAAGACGATAAAGAAGACAATAAAGAAGATAAAGAATGATTTTAACTATTGTTAACAATTATATCATTCATGTCAATATCTAGAATGACATCTACATCACTTAATTATCTTAGACATATATCTATACATAATGATAATTAAGTGATGTAGATGTCATTTAAAGTATTGAAAATAATGATTATCCTAATTATAATATTGTCCGTTATAAATAATTACATTATTAACGTCAATTAAATTAATTAAGTCAGATGTTGTTAGCTTAATTAAATTGTTCATATTATATTTAAGTCTTTTTATTTTATTTGTTATTATTTCAATATTTTCTTTATTATATTCAGTAACGAATAAATAATCATTATCATAAATCTTTATATAATTAAAAGGTATTTGATTATCATTAATCATATAAATATATTTAGGTGAAGCATAACTATTTATAAATTCTTGTAATATTGAACGTTCGGTTATTTCTTCATGTTCAATTCGCAATACATCTATTTCATGTTTTGCTAATATTAAATCTTCAATATCATTTATATTTACTACTTTCATGTTTTGCTATTGTTTTGTTTTTATTTCCGTTATAAATAAAAATATCTAATTATTTTTAATTATATAAGTTTATGTAAGTTAATATAAGTTAATTTTAATTAAAATGAAACATGTTTTTAATAGAGAAAATGAACCATGGATAAGACCTTGGAATCAAGTTAAATTTGATGATTTATATAATAGAGATGAAAGATTCTTTTCAATTATCGTAAAAGGATTAATATCTTGGCTTAATAGAAACATTGTATTATATAATGAATCAATTAACCATTTTATATTTAACACAGGATCTTCATATCTTTATATGGAATCAAATGGGTATGAATATAATTTATCTGAAACTACTGGAGAAGATACAATGTATATGAAGTTACCAAGATGCATATTAGAAATTTCGGATATTGATTTTCCTACAGAAGAATTAACATCTCCTTATTCTCGTGGTAATTATGAAAGAAGAAGCGGTAATCAATTACAAGGATTTAATGCTGAAATAAGAAGATTACCAATTGAATTATCGTTGAACTTAAAATATTATTTATCAAACTTTAATGAGACATTAGTATTATTACAAGAATTAATTGATAAGTTAATATTTCAACAATATTATAATATTACTTATTTAGGACAAATCATACAATGTTCAATTGAATTTCCTGGTAATGTTAATCCAGAACTAAATAAGATTGATATGACTTCTCCAGATCCTAATCAACGTAATATTACTTTAAATGTAAAGATATGCACTAACTATCCTTTAATAAACACAAGAACAGAAATTCCAACCGATAAAGTTATTACTGCTTATGGCACAGAAATGGATTTATACAATCATGATTATGAATCTGATAAAATTGAACAAGGCACTATTATGAATAATGATATTGATGATTATAATGAATTTATAGAAAATATTAAAGATAAAGATAAAGAATTAACCAACCTTGATAATTTAGAAGAACTAATCAAGAAGTATGACACAGATAATGATGGAATTATATCTGAGAAGGATATTGAAAACATATTAAGTAAGTTAAAATATGGCGGTGAAGATAATGATGAATATATGTTAAAATATAGTAAGTTAACTGATATGATTAACATATTAAATCATCAGGAAAATATGGAAGCAGAATATGATGACTTTATGAAAGCTATATATGTAACATATAAAGATACTGGAGAAGTAAAAGAAATTAAATTAGAAAAATATAAGATTCAAAAAGATGAGTAAAATTGGAAAACAAATTGATAATAGATCATTTAATCCTATTATAACAAATATTGATTATGATGCATTAAATAATTATGCAAATGCAAATAAATCAATTAATGTTACAAATTCTTTTATAATATCTATTCCACAAGATGATAATGAAAATGATATTGTTGGTGGCGCATCAATATGGATGACAGATGAAAACGGATATTTACTTAACATCACCAAACCAAATAACAAATAATGTATAAAATGAACTAATACTACACTAATAAATAACATATAGAGGAACTACTTAAGTAGTTCCTCTTGTTAGTTTATGAATTAGGAGAATATGGAGGCATCGTGAATTTATGTTCACTATTTTCTATATTAATTGTATTAATAGCTTCTTTAGGATCATATGCATATGGCTTAGTAGTTCTAGTCCATGTTGATTCATCATCTACCATACTATGATTCTTACTATTGTCTTCTTGCCTATTATGTGAAGTAGGTCGTTTATATGGACGTTGTGTAAAGTCTCCATCATATCCAAATAAACTATCCATGCCACTTCTAAGTACATTATTAATTCCTGATGCTGCTTTTTGTGTTTGTGTACTAAGCCAATTAGTTACATTAAAGTTCTTAATTGAACTAACTGTATTTTTATAACTATATGCAGAATATTGTTTATCTTTATGGAAGTCTATTCTTGCACCAGTATCAGGATCATAATAATAAGGAGCCATTGTATTTTCATGAACGCCATTCTTAAGCATTTCAAGTTTATCTTTATAATATGCTGAACCTATTCCATAATCTCCATATATGTTTCCTTGTGGAGCTTTAGTATCTTTTGAAGAACCTAAAAGACCTAACGCAAAATTGGTTGCTAATCCTTTAAGCATTCCAGGATTATCAAATAATCCATTCATTATTGCTTCAGTTGCGTCAATGGCTTTCTTATATGTCTTTGGCTTATCAATTAAACCAAGAATTGTTCCACCTTTAGCAATGTCTTCAAATGTATCGTATAATGATTGATATCTATCCAATTGTTCATTCCAACTGTTTTGATTATCTGTTACATATCCATTCCATGTTCCACCTTCATTTAATGCTAATTGATAATTACTATATTGATTAAAGTAGAATCCATCTGTACCAAACATCATTGCATAGAATTCATTCATGGTATGTTCAGCACATGAAGTATATGTAATCTTTATTGATGAATTGCCTAATTGAAATGGTGTTTCATTTGATACACTACCAGGTATAATAGAACCAAATGATTCCCTATCAAATTCACATCCCATAAATGTATATACTTTCATTGACATCATATTTTGATAACCACTAGTTTCACCATGATTAGGATTCATTGTTTTATATTTAACCATTTTTGATCCTTTTTTCTTCTTACCAAATAATCCTCCAACTTCATCAACAATGCTGCCAACGTCAATACCCATAAATTCTGTTTTCTTATTAGATGTGTATGATGTGTGAAGGTACCTTAATGGAGTTTGGAAAATAACAACTGACATATTGAACTTACGTAAATTTTTAGGTATTATTTCCCTATCAGTTATAGAATCAAAACACGCATAGTTATATAAAGACATTAATGTAGAAAGACGCATATCAATAGCATCTTGCGTTAATTCTAATTCAATAGCGTTTTCTTTACTAAAGTCATCTATTATTGGAACGGCTGCTTTATTGAGACCTTTTACACTTTTAAAATACCAAGGCGCATTAGTATTGATATATGATAATATTGATGCAAATTTATATAATGAGTTAATTCTATCCTTTGGTTTAATATATCTATGTAAGTTACGAATAGAATATAAATATTTTGCAGCACTATTTACTGCGTTAGTTAAATATTTTGAATTTAATAAACCACCAAATAACCCATGATCTGTATCAAAATCAAAAAATATCTTAAAATAAAACCATCCAGGCTCATCAAATATTGAAGATAATCCTTTTTGCCAAATAGCACGTTCATTAATGAAATCTGCATATGACCAATCTGGAAGTTTAATAGAAAATACATCAGATATTGGATTATTTATGACTTTATTTTGATTATCAGCAGCATTATATTTATTATAATTATCAGTACTTACATTATTATAAACCAATCCATATAATGAATCTTGTTTAGAATTTTGTTTATTTGATGAGACATTAGTATTTGCAAACATGCTTGTTTTTGATGAAATTGAGTCGATAGTACTCTTAACATTAATGCCGCCAATATTAATATTTGATAATATACCTCCATTATCTATTTTTTTATTGTCTTCTTCTATTTTTTTCTCATATGATGATTTAAATGATTTATAGTTATTTGCTGAATTATCATATTTACCTGGGTATTTTTCTGCAAAATCTGTTTTGGCTGCCCTCGGTGTACCAGTAGTTAATCCACCAAACGAACCGTCTATTCCTTTACCAGTTGTATTTTTAACTCCGGAGTCTTCATATAATGTTTCAACTTCTTTAGCAAATTTTGTATTAATGCCTTTAATATGTCCATTTGCATCATATTCATAATCTGCATAGTTAACTTGGCCAGTCATTGCATTATTACCAGTAAAGTTAAGCAATTCACCTGTTAATGCCCCACGAGCAGCTTCTTTTGCAACACCACCTATTTTTCCAGCTAAACTTTTAAAATTCATATATGTTTTGTTTTATATATTATCTTAATTATTTATTAAATTGATTTAGTTAATTTAGTTAATTTAGTTAATTTAGTTTATTAAATCCATTGACATTTCTTCACTCACATCTATCGAACTATTTAAATAGTCAAATGGAACTTCAAATGTCATATCATTTAATTTTGATCTCATCATTGCGACGCCTCTTACATAATTCATTTCAAGTAATTCGGCATCATTAACTTGATAGTCAGTTAACTTTATATTGGAAATGTTTAAATTATCTTTTTCTTGAATGTAATTCCAATATTTTGCTAAGCTTATTGTTTGTTTTGTATAAGGATGAACGTTAGATATTATAACTATTGATGATGGCATCCAATATTCAGTGTTTTTAATTTCAATAACTCTATGATTACTTTTATATAAACTTAATGTATATTCTTTAAATAAATGCAATATGTTCTTATTTGTTTTACTCATATAATTAAAGAAGTTAAATGATTTAAATGCTTCATCATTATATTTTGCGTCATCTAAAAGTATTATAAATTCGCCATTTATATTATATCCTATTCTAGTTCCGGAGTCAGATTCTAATAAAAATACAAATTCATCATTTTCTGACTTAATAAAATTATTTTGTATGATTTCATAAGTATTAATATCATTATCTGTTTCTTTTGTAATTATATATGATAAAAATTCCTCTCCATCAAAATTATTTGAATCATCCTCAGCAGCTAAATATGTTGAACTATTATAATATATTATTCTAAAATCACTAATATCAGTTGCTTTAATTAACTCTTCAATTAATGTAACTAATACTTCATTATTATCTATTGTAGTCTTTATGTTTTCAATAAATGTATTTGTTAACTTTAATAAATATTTACAAAATTTAACACCGTCAATAGACAACTCTTTAATTATATTTTTAACATAGTTATCTGATGACATAATTCTTTCATACAAGTTAGAACTATATGTATTAAAGTTATCATCATATTCAATTGATTCAACTAACTTAAAAAATTCAAACATAAATTTTTTGCTAATTAAATTAGTAATTAATGAATCATAATATTTTTGTAATGCAGCATTAAATAATTCAATATGCACTTTATTATATTTATCAGATATAAATTCATCAAACTTTACAGGTCGTGAACTATATATCATTTCATCATATCTATTAATTGAATTTGAATATGTTTTCATTGCTTAGATGTTATTATAATCTTTATTTTTTATCATTATACTATATCTTGTTCTTGTAATAATGATGAGGTTTCTGTTTCTGATGTTGAGCTTGATTCTACATCTGGTGCCCCAGTATCTGAATCTTTATCAATTGTATCTGGATATTTGTCAACAGGCATACCAAGTCCATTAAATTTATTTACATATCCTGATGTAGATCCCTTCTTTATTAAAAATATCGTTTGATCTATTTTTCCGATGTTTGGGTTATATTCAAACTTCATTCCATCTATATAATATAACCCTGATAATTTAATATTAGGCACCCATATAGTACTATTCGTTACTAATTCCTCATGATTAAGATCTGAGTCAAATTCTGGTTTATCTTCTGCGATATCATCATCAGTTCGTGTTAATCTTGATGTATTACGAATAATAAAATCTTTATTTGCCATGTCATTCTCAAATATTGAGATATTTACTAATGTACCACGTTGAAGTCCAAAATTTATTGTTTTTAATTTTACATTTAATACTGATTGATGTAATTTCTTTAAATAAGCCTCTCTAATTCTTTTTTGTGTATTAAGATTATATCCACCAGTTAGTCCAGTCCATGCATCATCATTAAAATCAAATCTTGGTATTGGACATTTTTTACCAGTATTATATTCTTCTATATGCTCACCATCAATTGAATTTTGCTTTGATTGTATATCCAGCATATTTAATTTTACAAATCTTCCGTTTTCTGTCATTGACATTGGATAAACTCTTTCAAGAGTACCGTCTTCAATAGCTTCATTATTAACAACAGTATTAAATGATTCAATCTCTAAATTTGATTTTGTATTTAATCTATTATAGTTTGTTAATGTTCTATATACTTCTTGTGGCTCTTGATCCATTAAATCATTTGATGTTGCATGAATTCCTGTATTAGCAACAATAGTCAAATCTTTATATGATATGTCTTCATTTAATACCCATGGAATATTAACCAAAACAATATATCCATATAGATCTACCCATGCATCAAATATATTTTCTTCATCAGACCCACTATGTGTTAATTGTTGTTCTATATATTCATTAAATCTTTGTGTATGAATATGCCGCACTACACGGTCAGGTACATCTTTACAATTTTTTGTAGCAGCAAATCCCAATCCTGTTAATGATGCAATTTGATGAAGCATCTCCCATGTATTTGCATTAACATGACCACCTTGCTGACATGTTATTTGCTTAGGACAAACAGATTCCATCCATATATGCATTGTGTTAACATCTCTAAATCCTTCGACATAAAATTCTCCATAATATGATATTCTAGATCTATCATTTGGATTTATTGATACATTCATTATTCTAAAGTTTAACAATATCTTTCTATAAACTTTATCAACTGGAGATATCATTGCTATTTTAATTAACCCATTCATTTGTGTTGTGTTAATCCTTTGCTCTGATTCATGAATATCTCTTATTGTTATTGATATTGTTGGTAAGAATCTATCATAATTAATTGTCATATTAATAATATCATTAGCTTCTATATTACGTTCATTTATAGTAACTAATGGATATTCTATTGCGTCTATTCGTAATGCATCAAATTCATTTATGGCAGAAATTTCATCACCTTCGCCATTAAATTTATTTTGATTGGAAAATATTCTGGCGATACCTTCAATAGATATGTTGGGGTCATGACAAACTATGGGGTCAGTTCTATTTGTTTCACTTGTAGATTGTGCCCCTTCCTGTTCTGTAGTTTCTGTTTTTGTTTCTTCTGCAGATTCCTCAGTAGTTTCTGTTGATGTTTCTTCATTAGTTACAGGTGTTTCTGTAGTCGTGGCTTCTGCAGTTTGTTCACCACTATTATCAGGCAATAAAACTTCTGTTAATCCGTCAATTTTACTCATATATTATGTCATTAATAAAATACGATTCCTAATGATTTGTCTATTACATAGTTTGATTCTCCTATAGTTTGTTCATTTGGTGATCGTAATTCATTTTTCTTTTTTTGCTTATTATTTACATCTATTGGTTGTATAAAATCTTTTTTCGGATTTGATATAATTTCAGATGGTACCCTTTGCTTAGCCAAACATTCATTTAAATAATTAATATTTGGAATTAATAACACATCATCTTCGTTAAGTTCAAACGGATTTGATATCCCATTAATCTTACATATAATATCTGCATACTTATCATCCCCATACATTGCTAATGATATCAAATCTGGACGTGCCACATAATATTTGTTAACAATAACTACATTAGCATTCCAATCTTTTTCATCATCAATTGTTTTTGTTAATAGATCTTGATATGTTTTGTTATTAACTGTTATTAATGGTTTAGTATTAATTAATCTGTAATTAAGCATACTATATTATATTTTTTGATTTATATTATATATAAAAATAATTTTAATTATTGTATATCATAGTTTAGTATAACAAAAAAGACCAGTAAATTAATTTACCAGTCTTTAATGTTTCTAATAAAATATTTCTTTATTGATTGTTACCAATTGCAATAACAGCTGCAGCTAAAGTATAGATTTCTTGTTGCATATCATTAATCAACTTTAATAATTCACCAGTTGTATTAATAGTTACTGAACCACCTGTTGAAATATTTGCATTTGGAAGTATTGCGCCATTCCAATCTATATCAACTGATTGTACTGATGGTAACCAATTTGATGTTGTTCCACCAGCTTTCCAAACTTCATTATTGGATACTGTTGCTACACCGTTTACTTGTGGCATTAATTTACTATTTTTGCGTATTTTATCAAACGTTATACCATCTATTGTAGCTTTAACAAATCCAAGCCCATTATTTGATATTGAACCAGTTATTGTGTTTGCCATATTTTATGTTTTATATTTTTATTAATTTTTTATTAATCAAATTTAATATATGCTATTCCATTAGAACCTGCTTCTACTACAGATACTGTCTTACCTGATGGATTTGTTATTCCTAAATCATCCAGAGGATATGGTAAAAATTGTTTTGAATAATCTAAAGTGCCACCAAATGTAGGAGTGCCCCATGAACTTGGGAATATAAATACATTATAACCACGAGATAATGTTAATGTTGAATTATTAGCTGGTTTAGTAACCTGATTATAACTTAATCCATTAATATATTCTTGTGTTTGTATGTCTTCTTCTGTGCCCATACCTTGATACCAAGTATATGTTGGTGTTGTTGCTTCATAATAAATATCTAATGTAAGGACATCATCACAATTATCATTAGTACATTGTAATCTACCAGAAAAAGAGCTTTCATTACTATTAGGACTTATTGATACAGTATTTCCATTTTGTGTAATAGTAAATTTAGATGGGTTTGTTAAAAATCTCCAACGCCATTGTCCCTCGTTATTATATGGATTATCAAAAATTTTATTCACAGTTTTATAGTTGCTTACTTGAGAATTTGTTTTTGATGTAGCCTTTACTTTAGCCTCCCATCTAATGGATGATGTTTGGTCACTCATATATGTAGCACTAATGGTTATGCCGTTCTCATCCATAGTAGCTCTACCACCAATTTGATATTCATCAAAATCAATTGTGCCTTTAAAGTTATGAAATGAAGGTTCATTTGATATGACAACTTTAGTAGATGTGTTTGTTGTATCAGCAAGAGCTATATTTGGTATTGTTGCTCCATTTGATGTATCTGAAGTTTTAATATCATATATAGACCAATCCGCATTAGTACTTGATTGTAATGTTATGAATGAATTGCTTCCAAATGAAGTATTACCAGTTATTGTTATTGATGAAGGTCCTTCTTCTAATTCTGTTAACCTAGCATCTAAACCATCTAGTCTTACACTAATGTCATCAAAACATACTTGTAATCTTTCTAAAACATTTAACCAAGTACCCCCTATTGATTGTTTTGGTTCAACTCCGAAACCTTCAACATTTCTAAAATTTATAAAATCTACCCATGTTACATTACCTGCATTATTTGTACCGCAAGTTAATGGATAATCTATATGAGTATGATTATTAATAGGTCGGTTATCATTATATTGAAATGCCATATTATATATAATTAAATTTATTTGCTATTTATTTACTATTTATTATTATTTGCTATTTTATAAAGCCATAGAATTTACCTTTTACTTTATGTTTATATATTTTAAAGTCAATTCCATTTCGTGTGTATCTTGAACTTATAGTATCAAACCAAGTAATACAATCTAAAGGATTTGAATGATTTATTGTTCCATCATCTACACAATCTGATGATTCAGTACTTTCATGTTTATATGCATACCATCTTGGTAATACATCAGAATATGTAACAGGTATTGCACAATAGAAATACTTATCTGCATACCACGATTCATCAGATTGGTTATTTCCAATTTCAGCATCCTCCCATATATAATTACCAATATCTTTTGAAGAATAATCTATATATTGTGTTGTATCTAATCTAGGATCATCATAGCCAAAATAAAAGAATTTATCAGTAGTTTCACCAGCTATGTTAAATGTTAACGTCTTATTTAAATTTAAATAATATCCTTCATTATTAGATTCATTAGGTGTTACAAATTTAATTCGTATTCCCAATTCAGTTATGAGTTGACTATTAGGATTAACATCAGGTGTTGTAATAGTATAGTTAACTATTCCATTTTTTATTTCCTTTTGTATGGCATCTATAATAAATTGGCCCCCAATAGTTACTTCAGTATATAGTTGATGATAAATTTGATTTGAATCAACCAAAGGAGTAAATGATAATGATAATGAATATTGTGTATTTTCTTTTAAATTATATGTAGATCCATTAGATGTAATTACATTATTATTTTCATCACGCATTGTAATTGCATAACTTTCAGGATGTAAATATAATTTTAATTGTGTATTACAAGACTTGTCATTTGCATAATTTGATATGAATGAAAAATCTTGAAATGAATAATATGGTTTTTTAATCTTATATGTAAACTTATAATATTGAATTAAATTAGAAACCGTCTGCACAGATTCTTCTCCAACCTTTTCAAATGCATCTGTAGGAATAAATGATAATGCTTTATTTATATTTTCAATGTTTGAATTTAAAAAATTATTATTTGAATCATTCAATACATATTTAAATATTATACTAAATTTATTATTTAGTGAAGATATAGTAGTTTGATATGGTGAATTAACACTATTAATATCATTGTTCCATAATATGCTTTCTATAGTTAATGAAGCTAATTCATTTTCATCATATATTCCTATTAATCCTGTTACTGGATTAAATTTTAATTTTAATGTATGATCACCAACAGTCAATGTATTATGTGTATTGTCTATTCCTACAAATTTGGTTAGTCTAATTCCTTCAAACCATATATTATCTATTTCATAACTTTCACCCCCATCAATTCTGGTTTTATCAGACTGTTTTGTAATGAAAACAACAAATGGATATTTTTTTGATAAACCTTCAATACCATCTGTATAGTTAATATTACTTTCATCTAAACCATTAGCAAAAATTATCTTTTGGTATTCTGAAATATTATTTAAATTATTCATTATCTTATCGTATTATTTATATATTTAATAATAATTTATATTTAACAATTAATAATTAAGAGCAATTATATATTACAGAATCTAACTTATCGTTTATAGTATTTTCGTTATTATAGTTTTTTAAGTCAATCCAATATAATGAGTTAAAGTATTCATTATTTATATTTTTACTTAAGTTATCGAATATTATTGGGTTGTCTTCAATTGTTTCCTTAAATTCAACTGAATATGTTAGATTTTCAGTTTTTAATGAAACATCAATAGCAATTTGATTACATGAAAATCCTTTATTAGCATCTACATTATCATAATCGCTTATCTTATATATATTGTATTGTGCAGTATAATAAGATCCTTCATAATTATCATATGTTAATAAATTATATGCACGAGAATTCATTAATACGGCACCAGTCCAATTATAGTATTCATAATTATTATTAACCCCATAAATATTATCTATTTTATATTGTATTGGGAGCGCAAAATATAATACTTTATAATTTTCATAGCCACTATTTTTAATAATTACTCTGGTGTTTGATTCTGTATTTAATATTAAAGCATTTGCATTAATAAAATCGGATGTAGATGTCGATTCATTACTATTTTGCTTTGCTTTATAAAATAGAGAATAATAAGGTATTATATTAATGTTTTTTAATATTTCTATTTTATTATCTTGTATTATGTTTCCAATTGATTTTAGTTTTATTCCTAAATTGTTTTCTAACATTGGATAGTTCTTATACTTTGATACTGGTGTCTTTTTTACATAAATATAAAATCCAGATATTATTTCATCTATTTTGTCAGTAACATATAATGATGCATCATCCCCAAATATTTTCTTATAATGAACTATACCCTGTTCAACTCTTGAAGAATCATCTAAATCATAATTTAAAATGACAGATTCAATGTTTATTGCTTTTATGTTTGTATTTGTTTCGCCAATGCACCAGAATCCTTCTTCATTAATATATGGAACATATGTCGTATTATCATCAGGACCAGAATCACCAGGAATATTTAAGTTTGTATTTCCTATCCACCAATTATTATTAGCATCTAAATAAGGTTTATTTAATAATGTATCTTGTATTATTTGACCTTCATAATTTAAGTTCTTATGAATTACTTCTATTTTATCAATGCCACCACTATCATTAATGTCATATTCAATATCAATATCAATAGTTTTAATACGTGTACCTATAGGTAAATTGATATCATTGTTTTTAACAGATTCGCCATTTATTTTTACGCTAATATTTGTGATCTCTAAATTTTTATATTTTGCTTCCTCACCATATAGTAATATATCTTTTGTGTTAACTAATGATCCATTAACATTTACTGTTGTTTTTGATATATCACCCCCATCTATTATGACATATTTATTAATAGTATCCCAAATATTTTGTATCTGTTCTTTTCTATCATTTTGTTCAGTTTCATCACTCTTTTTTAATGCATTAATTGTTTCATCATATTTCTCTATAATATTTTCGGCTTTAATACGCATATCTTTGCATAAGAAACCGTATCCTGATGCTAAAAATTCATTTCCTAAATATATATAGTTTCTATCATATGATTCTTCAGATTCCGTACCATCTATATTTGTTGTCTTATATAATTCACTTTCGTGTTCAGGATGATATACAATTAATGCGCCGCTATTTGCCAAATATCCAGCGTTATTAAATGTAGAAGAATATTTAGTTACTATACATTTTAAATACTTATTGTTAAATCTATAAATATCGTTCATTTTTTATTTATGATATTTTTTATGATATTTTTATTCCATCAACTAAATTTGAATATGATGAGGTTGATGCCACTGACTGACTATAATCATATTTAGCAGTAACTGTCAAAATATAATGGTCAGGTTCTTTCATTAATGATGTCTTAATATCAAATGCTAATGTTTTTGATATTGAAACGTTTGTTGTTGTATTATTATTTGATGTTAAGAAATATTCAAATAATATAGGTATAGATAATGTTTTGCCTACATCTAATAGTTTATATTGATTTGACTCATTTGTATCACATATAATTTGGTTAATATTATTTAATTCAGGAATTAAGAAAGCGCCATTATAATAATTAATACTATTTTTTGTTAAATCCTTAATAAAATCACTGAATGAAATATTTTCTGATAAATATGAATATGAAGTTTCGTCAGTTTCAGATAGTTTTGATACATTAAGCAAATGTTCATATTTTAATATGTATTCATTATGACTGTTATCACAATTATCATATAAATATAACTTATCAATATCATAATCATATGAAGACGATTGAGCATTATTATTCATCGAATATACAATATTGCCATTATTCATTTCAAGGAATCCCCAATAGTTATTAGAATTATTGGTTGTATATCTATTTCTATATGGTAATAATGCCTGAATATTGTTAACTCCAATATATGCAGATAATTGTCCATTAAATACTGGTTTATTATTTGTCATTATTAAATTAGAGTCGCTATTTCTTTGCGAGCTAACATCATAATATAATGTCTTTAATGTATATGGATTGTTTTGTCTGAAATAAATCCATTGACCCATATATTGAGGTATAATACTTTCAGAAGGTATGCTTGAGCCTTCTATAAGCATAGGTACTCTATCATAATTAACAATTAATTCATCAAAATACTTATTCTTAAATTCAAGTAATGGAGTGTTAACATTACCTGGGAATATACTATAAAGTTTTATTGGCGATGAACCAGTATTCTTTATAATCAAATTCATCTTTTTCTTAATAAATGAATCTAATTGACCATTGATTAATTCGTTTATAATAACATTATTATTAGTCATATTAGATAATTCAATAGATGTATTATCCCATTCCAACATAATAACATATTTTGAATTTAATTCATTATCAATAGCAATCTTATATGAATTAATCTCATTGTTCATATCAATAAGTTTATCCTTAAGTGATATTAAGTTATTTTCTGGAGTATTGAATCCTGAATAAATATTTTCAGGCATATGATAATAAACTACAGAATTATCAATTATCTTATTAGTTATATGATCTTCATAACCATCATTAATTAAAGTCTTTATAAACTTTGCATTAATTACGTCATCGTCATTTATATCTAATATTGATGATATATTAGTTGTTTCAGTAAATTCTGTTGGGAATTCTATAGTTACTTCATTTGACCATGGTGTATATAAATTAATAAATGGTTGACCAATATTATATTTATATCTTATTCTTACTATAACATCTTCACCTTGATTAATTGGAATGTCTATTTGATTCCATTTAATAACATTTAATAACGAACTATAATTTGAAAATTCTATTGTATATTTATTTGTAATAGGATCAAATTTCAAATATCTTTCGCGTTCAATATTATTTAATCTATTCCAATCTGTAAATAAAACATTATCATTGTTGATAATACTTGTAGAATCCTTTGTAGCTGTCTTATATTTATATTCTACTTCTAATCCTATTAAATCACAAGTATATCCAAATTCAGTATGTAAGTATGTTACAATAGGAGATTCAATTGATGAATCATTTTTATCATTTGCATCAGTAACGCCTCTTACTCTATATTTAGAATCATCTACTCCATAAACTGATGTTTTTGAAATATTAATGTCTTCTACAATATTCAATAATTGTTTTTCCAAATTTGTACGTTCAGAATAATAATCATTTAATTTAGAACGTAATGATTCTTGAGTTAATGTTGGCTCCTGTGAAAAGTCTGTTGTCGTTAATTGTGTATATACTTGGTCAATATTATCCTGTAATGCTCTTAATTGAGAATTGATGTCATTCTTTTGTGAATGTAAGTTAATAATATTTTTAGATGTGTCATCATCAATTAAATGTGAATTAATTCTAACAACAGATAATAATGAATCACCATTTGAATATAATGAATCTGTTACAATTTGCTTTAACTCATCACTATCAGTTAATCTTAATAAATCATTATTACTAAAGTTAGATACCTGTGGATATACTAATTGAGTAAATCCAACCATTAAGTCCCCAATGTTCTTACAGAATTTTGTATAATATTCAATATATCCAATTTTATTACCACTATCATCAAGTATTGGGTTATTATTTGAATCTACCATATAAATGTTATTAAGATTCAAATGTATGGCATCCGAATATTCACTTTTTACATTATTATATAAAGTACTTATAAATAATATAATATTTGGATTTTCTTCAAGAGGTATGTCTATATAATGATATTCTGAATATGATTCATTATAAATTTGAAAATACATTTCAGAGTTTTCTTCAAATGTCTGTAAGTTAATATGACCAATTGATTCTTCAAGTATAAGAACATATTCATTTAACTCAGTGTTATCTGAATTATAAATTGTTTTTACGTCTTTAACTTTATATATGACATACTCATTTGATAAGCATATATAATCACCTTTTCTTAAAGTATATTGTATTGATTCATCATCTTTATCATAATATGTTAATGTATCTAAATAAACTTTATATTCTTTATTAACTCCAGATGATTCAAATGTGTTATCAACCTTTTCAATTTTAAATATTGATCTATACTTATCTGCTTTAATAGGCAAATCTAATACGGTATCATATTCTTCATAATCAGATCCAACCTTTTTATTGAATAAAGCATTTTTTATGTCTGAATATGAAGAATATATTGATAAGTTATCTGCATCGGAAGAATTGAATATTACAAATTTCTTCACTAAGATCTTATCAATATTATCAGGTAAATTTGATATGTTTAATCTAATATATGTTTTAGGATTAACCATATCTTTAAATATGTTATTGTCTTTAATATTAAATCCTAAGTTATTTGTATTGTCTATTACTGGCTTTATAGGTGCATTATTTGATTTGACTAAAGACAACTTATACATATCTGATGATCTTTCAAACCATGCTTCACCAGACTTAGGTATAGTAAATAAATTAGAAATAATGTTATCTAATTGCTCAATTTTATTTTCAATAAATAAAAATGAAGGAATTCTTAATGAAGTAGTAGTATCATTATCTTCATTAATATCAACTAAATCAACTGTTATTTCTGTAGCTGTTGAAACCAATGACTTATTTAATGCAGTTAACATATTAATTGCATTTGACATCATTTTTTCAAGTTTTATATAATATTCTTTAATTGAATGATTTTCGCCCATTTATAATTTATGCTTATATTTAATGTTATGCTTCTTTCCATTTAATATTTTCTAAATACTCATGCATATATTGTTTGAATGCATTAATCTGGTTATTTACTGATGATTCTATTTGTACAACCTTTTCGTCTATCTTTTGAATATTTTCAGTTGTTCCTAATGAATTAAATTTCTTTTCAATGCTTTCTATTCTATTATTTAAGCTTGTCAATGATATATTAATTTTATTAAAACTATCTAATACATCATTCATTCTTGACAATACTTCAGCAAATGTTGAAAATGAATTTCCTATACTATTACTTTCTGTATTATTTGCTGTAGCGTTTTGCTTCTTATAATCTGTTGAATATGGAAACGGTTTGAATTGTGAACTAATTAATAATGACCAATTTGGATATAAGTTCAAATTCTTATCTTTAATTAATTCAATAAATGTATCTTCTTCATTATCCGCATATATCCACATTCCCAATGGAACATCATATATATGTTTATTTACATTATTTATATTATTATTTCCATTATTTTCGTTACCATTTTCATTACCATTAAGAACTAAATATTCTTTTAAATTTTCATTAGTTTTAAATCTTGAATTATATGAATTATATGAATTGTAATTTGACGATGTTTCTAAATCAATATTTATTTTACTAAATAATGGAATTATAATGTTAAACTTCAATGTCTTATCATTTTGACTATTTGAATCTAACTTATTGAATATTAATGATGAAATGTTTGAATTATAAACATATGTATTGTCATTTACATCATATATTGGTTTGTCATTTCTTGAATATTCACTAAGCAAATAATCATTTTCCCATCCATATAGAACATTTGGATTATCGTTAATAGTTACGGTCTTTTCATTATATGATATATCATTGTGATCTAAAGTTATAATTCCTTCTACATAGTTTTCACAATTAATATTACATATAATGTCTGTATATGTGCCATAATAGTCTTCTTCTGAAATTTGACCTATATATGTTATTAAATTAGTTATTTCTAATGAACTATTATCATTGTTAAAAATATCATTATTAATAACCAATTCATTATTATTTACATTTAATACATATTCTTCCCCATCATAATATACTACTTTTAATATTGCTTCTAATAAATATGCTAAAGGATATATATGTGATTCGATTGTTTCATTATTATTTATATTATGATCTCTTAGCGCTGCTAATTTATTTTCATAATAACGAACAAGATATTTTATAAACAACGTTTTTGTTGTACTATTTAAACCTTTAATATTTAAACATAAGAAATTATCAGGAAACAATTTAGTATTTACACTTAAGTAATTGCCAGTCAATGCCTCGGTATAATTACTAAATGTTATGAATTTACTATCAGGACCTGTAGTATAAAATAAGTTTGTTTTACGTTTCATTATTATTTAATTATTTACGATATACATTATATATAAAAATAATATAACAAAAATAAAATTTTGATAAAACTATTTAAAATTTCATAATGTTTAAACTATATATTTATATATAATTTTTGCCAATATAATATATATAATATAACAACATATTTTAATAACATAAAACTTTATAACACATAAATTATGATATTAGTAATTTTTGATTTAGAGACAACTGGTTTAGACAGAACTAAAGACCAAATTATTCAGTTTTCAGGATTAAAAATTGATACATCTAATCATTCAATTTTAGATTCAAAAAATTTGTATATTCAGCCATTTGGGGAGTATTCAATATCAATAGGAGCATATACCAAACATCGTATTACTCCTGAATTCTTAAAAGACAAACCTTATCTTAAAGATGTTGCACAAGAGATTATTGATTTTATTGGAGATAATAATGTTGTAACATATAATGGAAATGGTTTTGATATTCCTTTCCTAAAGACTGAATTGAATAAATATGGATACGATATTGACTTTATGAATCGTAAATGTTTTGATGCTTTCTTAGAGGAAAAGGCTCGTAATGGCATTAACCTTGAGAACACATATTTACGATATAAAGGCAAGACAATGGAAGAATCTGGATTGACTGCTCATGATGCAATGTCAGATATTAAAGCCACCTATGCAGTATTTGTAGCTCAACAAAAGAATAAAGCTTATGATGCACAAAAGATGTATGGGGAAGATAATGTGATTGTTGATGCTGACTTTGATGGTCAGATTAAGCCATGCTTTAATATTGGAAAGTATCGTAATGTATCAGTCGAATATGTTTCCAAGTTTGATCAAAAATATTTACAATGGTGTGTTTCGGACAAATGCAACTTTATGAAATCAACTAAAGAATATTTGAAAAATTTTGTTAACTAATATTAAAATTGATACTTATGAATAAAGATGTTATAAAAGGATTCACATATATTATATTATTGTGGGCTGCACTATATATTTTGTATAATATTTTAGTTGGCGACGGGCTAGCATGAAAATTATAAATAACTAATAAAACAATTAAATAATTAATAAATAACTAATAAAAACAATAAAATGATTGACGTAAATAAATTGATAATGGGCGCAATGAAGTCCCATGATAAGGTAGCTTCAGAAACATATAAGATGTTGAAGGCAAAAATACTTGAGTTTAAGACCGCTAAGAATGCGCGTGAGTATAATGATAGTGAGGAAATAACACTTATTAATAAAATGATATCTGATAGAACTAATTCTGCTGATATTTATATTCAGAATAATCGTCAAGATTTAGCAAATGCTGAGTATGCACAGGTAAAGGTGCTTCAAGAATTGCTACCAGCATTGCCAACCAAGGAAGATATTGAGGAATACCTTAATCAGTATTACCCAAATGGTATTGAAAAGAAATCCATGGGTATAGTCATTAAGGAAGTTAAGTCAGCTTTGCTTGGTGCTGATGGAAAATTGGTATCAGAATGTGTAAAGGCAAAACTTGCATAATAGATACGAATATTTTTGATGAATGTATATTTTTAATTATATTTTAATAAATACATATAATGGCATAAAAAATTGTATAAAAAATTATTCTTATATATTTTAAGGTGGCAGTTAAGTACTCCAATATTGGCGATTATAACGTATCTTACAATTGATGACTTAGGAAGCTTTAATAGTGCTATACTTGCAAATTTTATTGGTTCATTAATATTTTTTAATGTCGATAAATTGATTTTTAAAAAATAGGAAGTTCATCTTTTAAAAATTATATATATGAATGATCTAACTATATTTATTTAAATCATGGCTCAGGTATCTGGGTCATGTTTTGTTTTATATGTTTGTTTTAACACTTTTTATTATTTTTTGATACTATATCATTATTAATTTATAAGTATATAAGTCTATATTAAAAATATTAAATAAAATAATAAGAAAAATTTAAGAAAAATTTAAGAAACTTAAAATTATGATTGAAAGAAAAGACATTATTCAGGAGGCATACGATAAGTGTATGGAAGAAATGTATGCTAAGTCACAACCAGAAGCAGATTATAAAAATTTAATTGCTGAGATTAAAGCTGGTAAGATAGATGAACAGAAAGATGGTCGAGTATGCGATAGACATTATTTGTCACATGAAGAGTTTAAGTATATTCGTGATAAGTATAAAAATGCATATAATATATTGTCGCATTGGAAGGATGATGTTGAGGTAGTTGAAGACTATCTTAACAATGGTGGACTTAAGACAATATATGTGCCTAAGAAAGAAGACCCAAATGGTTTTGTACATCCAGGATATCGTTCATCAGAGGCTGTCCCACCGCTTAAGGATATGATTCTTAAGGAAATGTATAAATGGCTTGATGATGAAAATCAATGTAATGGTGCTACAGAAAAAATTACAAAAATTGTAATGGACACAATTGCCAATTGCAAAAACTTTTATAGATTTGATAGGGAGGAAGATTCATTTGATTGTAATGTTGCATTGGGTCCAAGTCCATCAGGTAATGCAGGATCTGTAAAGAAATGGTGGAAAGATCATTATGATGTAGATATTGAGATTGAGGAAAGAAATCCATTGTTGTTCTGGGAAAAAGACTATTATGGAGATGAGTTTGAAGAAATAATGGAAGATGATGAAGGACCTGATTGGAAAGAGATATGGGACAAGAAATGGAAGGATAAAGTAGCCAAGCAAAAGGCCGAGCGAGAAAAACAAATTGCTGAATTTATGGAACAGGCTAAAAAGAATAAAGAGGCCAATAAAGAAAATGAAAAGATTTGATAAAAAGTTATAAATGGCAAATTAAAATGGCAAATTATTATGAATTGGTTTAGAAAAATATTTTCAAATATATTTAAAAGGAAAGATTCATTACGAGATAAATGTGTTGCTGCATACGGAGAAGAATTTGGTGAGATGTATGATGCAATTAATAGAGGTGAAACAATTGGTGGATTTTTTGAAACTGAAGCGTTTATTGATATGCTTGAAGCAGTTAAAAAGGGTAAACCTATTGATCTTAACAATTCGGACGAAAATAAAAAATCTGAAATAAAAGTAACTGGTGCATTTATTCCTGGTCAAAATGGAGAACCTGATGTTAATATAACAATTGACGAAAATGGAAAAGTGACAAAAACATTTATTTAACAAAAAATGAAATTCATAAGTAATAATAGAGATAAAGTATTTTGGTCATTTTGGTGTCTATGGTTTTTCTTATCATGTATTTTAATAGGAATATTTAAATTTGAAACTATAGTTGTACATGGTTTTTGTATTATAGCTTTTGGTATAATTGTTTTATTTGATAATATTAATAAGAAATTTTCTGATTGGTTAAATCGACCTATTAGCAAATCATCAACATATAAGTTATCAATTAAAGAAACAATATTATGGAAATCGATACAGCAAAAAGCTCAAAATGGTTTTAATGAATATAATAATAAATATAATTCCAAAGATGATAAAGAAAATTATATATGTTGTTGGGTATCTCCTAAATTGACTAAAGAAGAACGTGAACTATTGAATAAAATTCATGAGTACTTTTATCCTGGTGATTATATAGTTGATTCTGTGGGTGGAGCTCAAGCGGATTATATATGGTATGAAGATATAAAAGATAAAGTTATAAATCATGAAGATAAAAGTTGCAAAAGATTATTTGTTAGACCAGATGATTTATGAATCTGATTTAAACTTTCATAGAGAATATCGAGATAAGTGGAATCCATAGAAAACTTATAAGTCTGATTATTCTTCTCAATGGAAAGAAGAAGATGTCACTTTAGAACAACTTCAAGAATATGTTGATAAAGGATATGCAATAAAAATAAATTGTCGAATTATGGGTGTTTATTTATTTAGATTTAAGATAGGAAAATATGAAATAGGAATGTACCGTCATTTTAAGAATTGGTATTTCTATAATGGATATATTAGAGAGTTTATGTGGTGGTATATTTATAAAGAATATAAAAGTATTTAGTTATGTGTTGGACATCAAGTTATAATCCTATATTTAAAGTTGCTGAAGAACCAATACCAGTTAAGAAGATATTACGGGAGAATGATGACGATATATTGTCAATATTTTATCCTTTTAATTGGAAATTAAATAAGAGGTATCATACAGAATTGGGAATCCCTTCATTAGCTGAAAATGAAACCAAAAATGATTCATCGCCTGCTTATTTTTACATCCCATTACCGTCTTGGACGATTGAGGAAGGCTTTCACTCATGCTCGGAAATACATAAAGTTAATCGTTCAGGTATGACACAATTTGTCAACCAATATGATACGCCTATAGCTCTGTTTCCAACACCAGAATCTTATAATATAAAAATATATAATTGTGTAATACCATTAGGCGCTCATTATTATGTTAATGAGGAAAACGAATATATAAGTGAAGATTTAATAATTATAGATGAAGAAAAATATGAATAAAATCATAGAATTTTCAAGAGGCGGAGGACACCAATTTATTATGAGCCTCAATAAAGCTTGGGAGAAAATCAAGGAAAAAGATAGATATGATAAAGTATGGGAAATGATAAAGAAGAAAAACAATTGGTGATTTTTGGTGGACAAAATGGATTTAGCTGTCCCGTTTGTCATAAGTTCATACCAGTTTCGGCTAAGGATTTATTTCAAAAGGTTGCTATCAAATGTCCATCGTGCTCATTAAGTTTAACTATTGATAGGGCTAAACAAGATAATGTCATTATAAGTTATGCAGACGAAAGATACATTGAATAAATTAAATAAGGCTATAAGACCAAGTAGTATACCTGGAATTGAATGCCCATCATGTCATGGTTTTATACCTATATCAATAAAGCAAATAGATATATCAAATAAGTTTATATGTCCAGAATGTGGTTTTGTATTTTCTATGAATGATGAAAGATAATAAAAATGAAATTTTATTTTTAAATATAAAAATAAATTAATATATTAATGAAACATTTATCTACGTATTTATTAGAAATGAAAGGCGATGCAATTGACGATCAATGGTTGAATGATGAAAAGCCAGTTATGACAAAAGATGGCCGACAAGTTATAATAACAAATATTGATCTTAAAGAAGTCCCAAATATCATTCATGGTCATGTAAAGATGAAAGACAAGTTATTTGAATATGAATGGCTAGATGATGGTACATGTCAAAAGGCGGTTGATCAATTAGGAAACCCAAAGAAAACTGTTGAAGCAGATAACCTTGTAAAAGCGTTATAAATGTAGAATAAAAAAATATATTTTTGAAATTTTTATATATGTATAAACTATTTTATATTTATAATTTTCTAAATAATTTTTTAATATAATTTTTTAATGTTTAACCCGAGCTTAAATTTGCTAAAGCTCACAAAATTACAAATTTAATGGCAAATAATACAAATAAACAACGTCTTTTGACAGCCGCCGAGGTGTATGGCGAGCATGATTTTCCAATGTTTAAGAACGATGCAGATCGTCTTAAGTATATGAGGAAGGCTTACGGAAACATGTCAGTAGCTAAATCATTTTCTATTTTTTATGGTTTAGAATTGTCACCAGAAGTTAAAGCAAACAAATCAATTAACAGTGTACAGACTATCGAACTTGGTAAGACTTATTCAGGAACTGTTAAGTCGTTCGGAAAGAATGGTATCATATTTGAAGTACCTGGTGTTAAGGATGAGATAATCTCTAAGGAGAATTTCAATGATTGCGCTGATGCAATTAACAATTATCTATTGAATCATAACAACAAGCTATTGTTTGAAGTACGTGAGCATAAGGATAATAAGTATATTGTTTCTGTAATTGGTGCTTATTATAATCAATGGGTAAATATTATTAACAAGGCTATTCAGCATGAACAGGGTATTAAGGTCAAGATTGATTCACTTGTGAAAGGCGGATATGTCTGTCATACGGATATTACTAATATCTGTCAGTTGACTGGTAAGACATATACCCATTCTGTATTTATCCCAGGATCTCATATTGTGTTGAACATTGAGCATGATTTTGAAAAGTGGATTGGTCAGGAGGTAATGATAGTTCCTCAGAAGTTTGTTGAATTCCGTCGTGATATTAAGACAGGATTGATTGAGAATTCATTGGTTGGTTCACGTAAGAAGGTTCTCCAGATTTATGGAATGAACAATATTTGTGATATCTATAATAAGTATTTGATTGCACAATCTGATGATCGTATTACATATGAACCTGAATCATATGAAGGTACTGTAACTGGTATTATTAATTCATCTAATAAGACAGGTATATTTGTGGAACTCAATGACAAATATATAACTGGACTTATGCCAATGGATTCTATGGATCTTTTGGATTATAAACCAGGTGATTCTGTAAGAGTACGAATTAAGGAATTTGAAATACAGGAAGGAAAGGAACCATTCATTTACAATAAGAAGGGAATATTAATGAAAAGCAATGTTCGTCCAGTATTTGAATTGGCATAAAAATTCCAAGATATGTAAAGATAGGACCTCTTCGGAGGTCCTATTTTTGTTTTAACTAATCATAATTTTCATATGATTTTTTATATATTATTAGAAAAAATTGAATATTATTTGAAATGATCTATATTATAATTGTAATTAATTAAAACAATTAAAACCCATTAAAAATAAGCATTATGTTAGTAACGAGAAATTGGATTGAAAAGAACTACGACAGATTTAATAAAGAGTTGTGGGATGGTAAGTTACCAAGGATTGAGTTCGCTATTTCACGTTCCAGAAATAATTGGGGATTTGCTTATTTTAAGTATGATTGGAAGAACGATACTATTATTCCTGAGAAGATCGCGATATCTAACTATTATGATTCTCCAGAGAATGTTAAGATACAGACATTGCTTCATGAGATGATTCATATTGCAGATTATACATTCCATCCCGAGCATTTCATTCGTAATCGTCATAAGGTTAGTGCTCGCGAATATAATGCACATGGATATTGGTTTATTAAGGAAGCAAAAAGAATTTCAGAAGCACCAGGTTATAAAATATCAACTAAGGTTACTAAAGAGGAATCTAAATGTTCAAGACTATCAGAGAAATCTGTTGAGTTGAATAATAGAAAGGCAGATAAAGCTTTGGTTTGCGCAGTTACTGGTGATAATGGAGTAATATTTTATTTTAAGACAGATGTTTACAAGGTAAATATAGTTAAAGATACTATTAATCGGTTACATTGGTATAGATTCAATAATGTTAAGAATGTTAAGTTCTATAGATTTAATGATCCTAAATTAGCTGAGATTAGATCCTGTGGAAAAAATATTCGAGGATGGTATACTGATAGAATGGGACTGATGAATTACCTTAAGAATATCAAAGCAACGGAGGTAAGGTTTTAATAATATTATCTAATAGATTAAGCTATATTCAATCTTCAAAGGAACTACTTAAGTAGTTCCTTTTTTATAATTTTTCCCACACCGCAATATATGTGAGGTCAATGTCGCAAATACCATCAACTGGCATAGTAACGTTTTCACCATCAAGAGACCATCCTAATAATTCATAACCTTCTTTTTCTACATTTGGAACAGATACATAAGTTCCTATTGGACCGGTTATTGTTCTGATTATTTCATCACCATCTTTGAATGTAATAGTATGCGTTTCTGTTGTTTTCATAATATAAATAACTAACTGTTTTAATTAAAAATATTAAAAAATATTAAAAAATTACGAAACTATTTATGAAATTTCTTAACATTATTAAGATAATAATTACAGAATTTTTGAGAAACCCATTAGGAAAAATTAACATAAATTATTAAATTCATCATGAAATTTCTATAAGTATTGAAACTAATATATAGGTTTTGGTAGTTTTTTATTTTTAAAAAAATATTTAATGTAAAGATGAAAAGACTGTTAAAAAAGTCATTTAAAAGACTAATAATTCTTACATTATTTTTATCATTAAATATCAATGCATCATTTGGGCAATCATATGTTGATGCAACAAGTCAAAAATGGAATGGAACCGATGTTACCACAATATTAGGTAATTCAATATATGAAGAAGACACAAATGATGAATCCCAAGGTGGATTTTCAATGATACTTTATAATGTAGGAACTGGACGCTTTGTAATACAAGGCGGTGATTGGGGAATTGAAGGTAGGTTATTTTATCCTGATTTTGGCCGTGTTATGAGACTATATTCATCAGGTAGAATAAATAGTGGTGTTACTGAATCTAATATCAGTGATACAAAAAATTCATTTGGTGTTAATATACCTGGTGTCACAAAGGGTAGTGGTTGGCAAGATGTTAATAATTTTTGTTATACTACTATTATGGATGCACCATCTTTTTATCCATGGCCACAGAATTCAAATAGTGTTTTACGTCATTGGAATTTTGTTCGTGTAGAACCATCGGATAATACTCAGCAATATACATACTATATGACGGAAACCATAAAAAACAAAGAATATCATTTAGGCGCTTGTTATGGTGAGTGGGGTGATAGTCAAAAAGGTATTGGTAAATTTGTTTATTTAGATGATGATAGAACATGTTGGACAACCGCACCAGTAATTGGTAATGATTCTATAGTTACATTACAAAATGGCAATAAGGTGGAGATACAAAAGTTATATCAATGGCGAATAATATCCCAAGAAGAATATCTCACAATGCTTAATTCAGAAACAGCAGGACTAAATCCAAGTATCTCATCACTTATACCTGATAGAGACTTCACCAGAAATGCAAATGACTTTTATGATTATTGGAATGCTGATTCCATAAGTGATTCATATGTATATTCAACTGGTAAACGATATACATATACTTTTGGCAATTATAAGAAAAAAGATAGCACCAATAAGCATAATCAACAGAGCAGAAGTCCTCGTTTAATTAATGAGCCATGGAATAACCCAGTAATGCTTAAGGTGGAATTTGATGGTAGTGGAAAGTCTAATGAAGAAAACAAGAAAAATGCAAAGTTTGGCTTTATGCTATTTGAAGGAATTGGATATGCTACAACAAATGTATGGGTCCCAAAGGCTGGTTGGTATGCTATTGAATGCACTGGTTTTGTTCAAAGTGAAAATGATAACCCTGCATATTTTTTCGGACATAAGATCAATGTCAATCAAATAGATTATAATGAATATGATTTTTCTATTCCAAATTCATCATGCACCTGGTTTAACGAAATACAATTATACCAAATGGATAATGATAGATTTCATAAACAAAGTTATGATAGTTGTGTTGTGATAGGCAAGGAATTAACATATAATGCAGAAAAATATAAACAGAAAATATGGGTGCTTATTACTGAAGATGATTTTGAAAATGGATATAATTATATTAGAATTGGTATAAGAAAGAATGATGCATCTAAAAGTAAAAAGACAAATAATGGATATTATGATACTGATATGGTTTGTATAGATAATTTGCAAATGACATATATGGGTATCGCTCCAATATATTTCTATGAAGACGAAGAAGACTTACAATACTTAAACCAAGACGATGCAAAATATGAAGAAACACAATTCATTAATACTGCATATAATAAAAAATATGGTGGTGCTATATGTTTGGAACGTCAATTCAAAACAAATATGTGGAATTCATTCTCATTTCCTATTCCATTAACTGGTGAACAAATAAGATCTGCTTTTGGTGATAGAACAGAACTTTTAAAATTACATAGCATTGGATGCATATCAAATAGCGCAAGTATTATAGATTTTAAGACAGTTGATTTAATGACAACAGACTATGTAATTGAACCTGGACATATGTATCTTATCAAACCATTATTAAATGCAACTAAAGGAAAGAATCCTAAAGGAATTATGGCAAACTATTATATTATTGGTAAAAACTATTTTTCAACCGATGAAGAAGATAGTTATGATATGTATTTCGACTTGTCAAAAATATATGACAATAACTATGTAATATCTTATCAAAATAAAAATGATGCTACTGAATATGTAACATATACACAAACACCAGGTTATTCATTATTCACAACATTAAATAAAAAATATAATGGTATTGATGCTCCTAATGATAGTTATGCAACAGCTGGTTCATATGTAATAAGTAATGGCAATATGTATAAATTATCTAAAGACACAAGAATAAAAGGATTCAGGGGTTGGATATCACTTAATAACAATAATGCATCATTAGCCAAATCAAATTCATTAGATATACAAATTGGTGATAATAGTGACAATAGCGGCAATATTATTTCTACAGATATTAATAATATATCTAGTCAAAAGTATAGTCAAACATACAATAAAAAATATGATGGCAAAATATATAACATTGTTGGCTTAGAAGTTAAAACATTACAATCAAATAAACTATATATAATAAATAACAAAAAAGTAATTATAAGATGAAGCAATTAAATAGACAATTATATATAACGCCATTAATTAGTTTTGAAGAAATAGAAAATGATAATGATCTAATGGATACTATTTCAGCATGGGGAAGAGATGGTGGTGATCTTATACCTATAATAGATGATCCAACTAATCCAAATGACTCAACTGATTTTATTGATATTGGGTGATAAAATTGATAAATGAAATT
>Ga0247608_10001199_pt1 | contig 37063 bp, 37 predicted proteins | sample 176DNAGHGlowgp2_FD_193490 | JGI IMG/M metagenome (GOLD analysis project Ga0247608, IMG submission 193490) | Sheep rumen microbial communities from Palmerston North, Manawatu-Wanganui, New Zealand - 1766 DNA GHGlow gp2 | ecosystem: Host-associated > Mammals > Digestive system > Stomach > Rumen ...
ATGATCAGCGGCGCCATAAACGTCAGCAGCAGTTTCAGGGAATTCCCTGTTGTCATGCTTCTTTCCATATTTATTACCTGTTGCTCATTGAAATTGCAGTTTCGTGATGGCCGCTCCTTCTGCTGAGCCTGCGATAAATCACTTCACTGCATCCGGCAGCATCTTCCGCTCTTTAAAATATACCGGCTGCAGTTCGCATTCTTTTGCCATTGCTGCTGCCACGTCCAGCCGTCGCCCGATGTGTTCCGTGTAATGTGCGTCGCTTCCCAATGTGCAGTAACGTCCCCCCAGTTCCCGGTAACGTTTGTAAAGGGGAACCAGCGCCTTCACCGCCTCCGGCAGATCCAGCCGCCGGGTATTGATTTCAATGGGTTTATTCTTTTCAATCAAAATACGGAACAGGCGATCCCATTCCTGCTGGTTTTTTTCCATGTGGAACTCCTGGTCCGCATAAGGCCAGTAACGGCAGATGTAATCAATATGACCAAAGGAATCAAAATTGTTATGGCATTCCGCGCAGAGTATGCTGTCCCGTAGAAAATCGTGCATAGTTTCTTCCTTGGACAGACCTTCGTATGTAGTTTCTTCGTACAGATCCAATCGGTTCATCATGTGGATGGAGCCGATGACATAATCGAAAGGATACTCTTCCGCCACCTTGTCTTCTTTTTCGGCCAGGTGAGGCTGCATGCCTACTTCAATGCCCAACAAAACGTTATCGCTTCGTAACGGCAGGTTCTTCTTAAAATACGCATCCCGGTCAAACAGGAACATTTCCGGATTGGTGGGGTATTCGTAATCCCAGTGCTCCGTCAGTATCATGCCGATGCCCAGTTCCGCTGCCCGATGCGCCGCCTGCTGCAGCGTCATCTTTGCGTCGCAGGAAAATTCACAGTGATTGTGTGTATCAAACATAGTTCTTTCCTTATTATTGTTTTTACTCTATGCTGTCGCTTAAAAAAACTACTGTAATTAACAGCTCTTATGAATCAAACATTAAACCGGAACTCTACTACGTCCCCGTCCTGCATTACGTAGTCCTTGCCTTCCAGGCGGACCAGCCCTTTTTCCCTGGCTGCAACTTTGCTGCCGCATTTTACCAGATCGTCATAAGAAACAATTTCCGCTTTGATAAAACCTTTTTCAAAATCTGTATGGATCTTTCCCGCTGCCTGGGGCGCCTTGGTCCCGATATTGATGGTCCAGGCACGGCTTTCAATCTCACCGGCAGTCAGATAAGTCTGCAGGCCCAGCAGCTTGAAACCGGCTTTGATCAGACGGTTCAGGCCGGCTTCTGTCAGCCCTTCCATTTCCAGATATTCCTTTGCTTCCGCTTCCGGCAGTTCCGCAATTTCCGCTTCCACCTTTGCAGAAATTACAACCACTTCCGCATGTTCCTGCGCCGCAAATTCCTGTACCGCTTTTACATGAGGATTGCCGCTGAAATCCGCCGCTTCGCTTTCTGCTACGTTGCAGACAAAAATGATGGGTTTACGGGTCAGGAGATGAAGGTCATACAGCATCGCCTCTTCATCTTCCGTAAATTCCATCCGGCGGGCAGGAACAATGTCTTCCAGCCCTTTGGCAATCCGTTCCAGCAGCGCCTGTTCCGTTGCTGCTTTTTTATCATGAGCTTTCAGCAGCTTTTCCACTTTTTTCATCCGGTTAGTTACGGTATCAATATCTGCCAGACACAGTTCCGTGTCAATGATTTCAATATCCCGCACCGGATCTACGGTCCCTTCCACATGCGTCACGTTTTCATCTTCAAAACAGCGCACCACTTCCGCAATGGCGTCCGTGTTTCGGATATGGCTCAGGAACTGGTTGCCAAGCCCTTCACCTTTGGAAGCGCCTTTTACCAGGCCGGCGATATCCACAAAGTGCATGATGGCCGGCGTAATTTTTTTAGAATTAAACATTTTGGCCAGTACATCCAGCCGTTCATCCGGAACCGCTACTACCCCTTCATTGGGTTCAATGGTGCAGAACGGATAATTCGCCGCTTCGGCTCCGGCCTTCGTAATTGCGTTAAACAACGTGCTTTTCCCTACGTTGGGAAGTCCAACGATACCTACGTCCAAATTTGTGCTCACGGTTTTTTCTCCTTTATCATTTCGCATTTCCCATGTTTGAGAAACTGTCTTCTATATAAAATAACTAAATAATTATATCACAAATACAAATGTAATAAAAGCAGGCGCCCTGTTGGAACGCCTGCCCAGCCTCTTAATTTTCTTCTTTTGGTAAAATCTCCCGCACAGCTTTTACAAACTTCACGCGGGGTATCATCACATGATGCCCGCACCCGCAGCAACGCAGACCGAAATCCATGCCGGTCCGGGTAATTTCCCAGTTATTTGAACCGCAGGGATGCGGTTTTTTCATCCGCACGATATCGCCCACGTTAAATTCAGCTTTTGCATCCATTTTATTTTGCCCTGCCGGTAGAAATATTGGTAACATTAAAGCCGGCTTCCCGGATTTCTTCGATGATACCCATACCGCTCTGAGACAGGTCGGCCGTAATTGTCATTTCTTTTTCTCCCGGTGTTTTGGTTCCGCTGGTTACGCAAGATAAAATATTGATGCCCTGATCGGCAAACATTTTTGCTACCTCAGCCAGAACGCCCGGTTTATCGGAAGCGTCGATGGTGATACGGGTCGCATGCTGGCCTAATCCGAAAATATCCACCAGCGCGCGGAACACATCGGTATCCGTTACGATGCCGCACAGATTATTTTCTTCATTCAGGACCGGCACAGAGTTGATCTGGTCCTGATACATCAGGGATGCCACATCAGCCAGATCCGCATTATTGTACACAGTCTTCACATTATGTGTCATCACGTCTTTAACTTTAATGCGGCTTAACAGGTAAGATGCTTCGTAACGAGAAAGGGTACTGGCTTCCGAAGGCGAAGCCATACGCACATCTTTATCGGTGATGATACCTACAACCATACCGGCATCATTCACTACCGGTACGCGGCGGATATTATCGTCGCTCATCAGTCCCTGCAGTTCCAGCAGCGTCTGATTCTGATTAATGGTGACTACATTAACCGTCATAATATCTTTAACAAGCATGGCGAACTCCTCCCTTATTCTCTTGTTTTATTCATTATAGCACAACATTTTTATAATTACAGCACAATCTGTCCGGACAAGCATTGCTTTTCAAAATCAGCCGCCCAGATATGCTTTTTGTACCGCTTCGCTGGTCAGCAGTTCCTTGCCTGTACCTTCCAGCGTAATCTTTCCTGTTTCCAGTACATAGGCCTTGTCGGCAATGGACAACGCCATCCGTGCGTTCTGTTCTACCAGCAATACCGTAGTCCCGCTGTCATTAATTTCTTTGATAATATTAAAAATTTCCTGTACCAGCAAAGGCGCCAGACCCATAGACGGTTCATCCAGCAAAATCAGTTTGGGACGGCTCATCAATGCGCGACCCATAGCCAGCATTTGCTGCTCGCCGCCGGAAAGAGTTCCCGCAATCTGGTCTTTCCGTTCTAACAGACGGGGGAATTTTGTAAATACATCCGTCAGGTCTTTGTTGATTCCTTCCTTATCCTTTCGAAGATACGCGCCTAATTCCAGATTTTCCATAACGGTCATGTTAGCAAATACATGACGGCCTTCCGGCACCTGGCTCAGTCCCATGCCCACAATTTTATGAGCCGCTTTCCCCGTTATATCCTGATCTTCAAACAGGATCTTCCCGGTCTTCGGTTTCAGAAGACCCGAGATCGTATGCAGGGTGGTAGATTTTCCGGCGCCGTTGGAGCCGATCAGAGTAGTGATCGTGCCCTTGGCAACATTCATGCTGATGCCTTTAATTGCATGGATCGCGCCATAATATACGTTGATATCATCAACTGTCAGCATGTCCATCGTCTTACACCTCCCCGCCCAGGTAGGCTTTGATAACTTTTTTATTCCGTTTGATCTCTTCCGGCGTGCCGGTTGCGATACACATACCGTATTCCAGCACATACAGCCGCTCGCATACGCCCATGACCAGGCTCATATCATGCTCGATAAGCAAAATGGAAATTTTAAAATTATCACGCAGCCACTGGATCATTTCCATCAATTCCTTTGTTTCCTGCGGATTCATGCCGGCCGCCGGTTCATCCAACAGCAATAACTGCGGCTTGGTCGCCAGCGCCCGGGCAATTTCCAGTCGGCGCTGCGCGCCATACGGCAGATTTTTTGCCAGATCGTGTGCATGCTTGTCCAAATGGAACAACTCCAGCAACTTCATTCCTTCGTCTATTACATTTTTTTCTTCATCAAAATACCGCTGCACCCGGAAGATCGCATGGGGCAAACTGTAATTGATATGCATGTTATAGGCGATTTTAACATTATCCAGCACCGAAAGTTCCGAGAAAAGGCGAATGTTTTGGAACGTTCTCGCCATCCCCATCTGGGTAACCTGATAGGATTTCTTTCCGTTGATCAGCTTTCCGTCAAAATAGATATGGCCTTCTGTCGGCACATACACGCCGGTGATCATATTGAACGCAGTCGTCTTGCCCGCGCCGTTAGGACCGATCAGCCCTACCAGTTCGCCCCTGTCAATATGCATGTTGAAATTGGAAACGGCCCGTAATCCGCCAAAAACGATGGATACGTCCTGCAGATCCAGTAAATGTTTCGTCTCAGTCATCTTTTTTACCTCCCTTCAGGCTGTTGAAAACCTTTTCGGAAAGTTCCTTATTGCCAAACAGTCCCTGCGGACGATACAGCATCAGGATAATCATCGCCAAAGAGTAGATGATCATGCGCCATTCCGGGAAATCGGCCAGCGCAGCCGAGATGAAAGTCAGCAGGATCGCGCCGGTGATGGATCCGGTCAGGGAACCAAGGCCGCCTAACACGACCATGGTCAGAATATCAAAGGAACGCATGAAGGTGAAAGAGGCCGGATGGGCAATGAAGAAATAATGGGAGAACAATACACCGGCCGTGCCTGCAAAGGACGCGCCCAAAGTAAATGCCATTACCTTATATTTTGTTGTGTCGATTCCCATTGTATCCGCCGCAATTTCATTTTCACGAATTGCCAGGCAGGCCCGGCCATGGGCTGAATTCTTAAAGTTTTTGATAAAGAACAGGACGGCGATCATAAGCCAGAACGTAATAGTAAAATTGGTCATACGGGGAATTCCCATCAGACCGGACGCACCGCCGATGTATTCAATATTGAGAATGCAGATTCGAATGATTTCGCCCAACCCTAATGTTGCGATTGCCAGATAGTCCCCATCCAGACGCAGCGTAGGCAGGCCAATCAGAAAACCCAGAATACCTGCGGCAATCGTACCCGCTACAATCGCCAGCGGGAAAGAAAAACCAAGTTTTACCGTCATCACTGCGCCAACATAGGCGCCCACTGCAAGAAACCCGGCATGCCCGATGGAAAACTGCCCGGTAAATCCGTTGATCATATTCAGGCTGGAAGCCAGAATAATATTAATACCGATCAGCACCAGGTTCAGTTCCCAGAACGGCCCGATGACTTCCGCAACCATCAGTCCCTGTAAAACAGCAAATATTACGACGGCGGCGGCCAATGCTTTTAAGTCAAATTTACGTACTTTATTCATTGTCGTCACCTCTTAAACCTTTTCACGTATATTCTTGCCCATCAGGCCCTGGGGCTTGAACAGCAGAATAATGATCAAAATTGCAAACGCCGCGGCATCGCGGAACGTGGAAGAAATAAAACCGCTGACCAGCGCTTCCACTACACCCAGAATGATACCGCCCAACATTGCCCCCGGAATTACGCCGATGCCGCCCAACACAGCAGCAACGAATGCTTTGATACCGGGAACCATACCCATCAGCGGATCAATGGAGTTGTAATATATGCCAACCAGTACCCCGCCGGCCGCTGCCAGAGCAGAGCCTAACGCAAAGGTCATGGAAATCGTCGAGTCAATGTCAATGCCCATCAGACGGGCTGCATCCGCGTCAAAGGAAACCGCACGCATGGCCTTTCCGGCTTTTGTCTGATTGACTATATAAGTAAGCGCGACCATCAGCACTAAAGCGCTTACCAGAATAACAATCTGCTGGCTGTTCACGACCCAGGAGCCGACATGATACACCGTAGCTGTAAATACCGCAGGAAACGTACGGGGCTGCGGGGACGCAAATAAAATCATCACATTTTCCAAAAAGAAGGATACGCCGATCGCCGTGATCAGGATTGCGATACGGGGCGCAGTCCGCATGGGACGGTACGCGATCCGTTCAATGATGATCCCGGCCAACGCAGCCCCTATCATGGATATGATCAGCGCGGGCAGAAAGGAAAGTTTCAGCATGGATGTGCATACAAAACCGATATATGCACCCAGCATATAAATATCGCCGTGGGCAAAGTTAATTAATTTTAAAATACCATAGATCATCGTATAGCCCAGGGCGATCAACGCATAAATACTGCCCAGTGAGATGCCGTTGATCAGCTGTTGGACGAATTGATGTAAAAAGCCGGATTCCATAATAACGCTCCTCCGAATGTGAAAGCAAAATAAGGGCTGTGGCGACTGGCACCACAGCCTTATTTGCTTATGGATTACTGATTTACCTGTTTATGAATTGCTCTGTGGAATCAGCCGCCAATCTTTTTGTTCAGCGTCATCTTGCCATCTTTCAATTCAATAATTAAAGCAGTGGTAATCGGATTATGTTTTTCATCATAAGAGAACTTGCCGTTAGCAACCTGCAGGTCTTTTGTTTTGGCAATCGCTTCCGCCAGTTTTGCGCCGTCGGTGGTCTTTGCGGTCTTAACTGCATTGAATAATACTAAGGCTGCATTATATCCCTGCATTGCGAACACGTCAGGAACCTTGTTGAATTTAGCCTGATATGCTTTTACGAATTTCTGCACGCCGGGATCCTTGTCTTCTGCAGTATATGCGTTGGTAAAGTAGCCTTTGTTGCAGGCTTCTTTGCCGGCAACTTCAACCAGTTTGGGAGAATCCCAACCGTCGGAACCCATCAGCGGGCAGTCCAGGCCGATTTCACGGGCCTGTTTGATAATCTTGGAAACTTCTTCATAGTAACCGGGGATATAAATTGCTTCCGGATTGGTTGCTTTGATCTTGGTCAGGGAAGCCTTAAAGTCAACGTCTTTGGACAGGAAAGCTTCGTCTGTGGTAATCTGTCCGCCAGCTGCAGTAAATACTTTGGTAAATACTTCTGCCAGGCCTTTGGAGTAATCGCTGGAAGAATCATGCAGGATGGCAACCTTCTTTACTTTCAGGTCTTTGGCCGCAAACTGTGCCATGATGTCGCCCTGATAGGGATCAATAAAGCAGGCACGGAACACAAAATCTTTGGTCTTTCCGTCTTTGGTCAGGGTAATGCCGGGTGCCGTTGCGCAGGGCGCAATCAGGGGTACCTTATTGGCGGTCAGGACCGGTTCTTCGGCAGCTACACAACCGCTGGTAGCAGGACCTACAACAGCAACCACTTTATTCTGGGTTACCAGTTTGGTGGCCGCATTACCGGATTCTGAAGGCTCCGACTTATTATCCGCCGTCACAACTTTAATCTGCTTGCCGTCAATGCCGCCGGCTTTGTTCGCTTCTTCTACTGCCAGTTCAAAACCGGAAAGCATGCTCTTGCCATAATTCGCAACATTACCGGTCAGTTCGGCATTAACACCTACAACGATTTCCTTGCCCGCATCCGCGGCTTTTTTCTCTCCGCCGCCACCGCCGCAGCCTGCCGTTAAGCCGGCGACCAACATAGCTGCCAATGCAATACGGGACGCTTTTTTCCAGAATTTCATAATTCCTTCACCTTTCCTTCCTTAACAATGTAAAGATTTTCCCCTCATCCATATGTGCAAATAAAACTTTCAAAAAATAAAAGGATATCTTTGTTTCCATATTATAAGTATTATTTCACATTTTTGTCAATAATTTCCCGACAAAAATATGCAGTTCTTTAGTATCTACATAAAAACAGTAACATTTATGTCACTTTCATTTTTTTAGTCCACTGACTATTTGCTAATGTCCATTGGAAAAATATATTCATCCAAACAGTTTTGCCAGCAGGACTGCAACAAATAAAGCCGGAATCTGATTTGCAAGACGGATTGGCAGCAGCTTTGCCTGCACAATGCCTATCGCCATAATCAGAATGCCGCCCGTAGCGCTTACTTCCCGGATCACATCAGGGGTAAGCAGGTCTTGCATCCAGGATGCCAGCAGCGTGATCGCACCCTGATATAATCCCACCGGTACGGCGGAAAGCGCTACTCCGGCCCCCATGTTCGCGCCAAATATAATAGAAAGAATACAGTCCAGCATGGCTTTGGCAAAAAGTATCTGATGATTCCCGGTCAGGCCGTCTTCAATGCTTCCAACAATCGACATGGCGCCGATACAGAAAATCAGGCTGGCGGAGATAAACGCTTTTCCAAATGTACCTGATGACTGTTGACTTTCTCCCAGCAGTTTCTTTTCCACCCAGGAACCAAACCGATTCAGCTTCCCATCAAGATCCAGCATCTCCCCGATCACACTGCCGATTACGACACTTGCAATAACCAGTATGACGTTCTGGCTTTTCTGCGCCATTTCCAGACCTATTAAAAAAATGCACAAAGCCACGCCGTACATAATGGTTTCCTGCCATTTTTCCGGAAACCCCTTTTTTAAAATAAGGCCAACTGCACAGCCGACTATAATTGCCGCACAGTTGACCATTGTTCCTATTCCTGTCATAAAGCACCTATTAATTTCTCAAAAATAATTTCAGTAATTATAAATAAAAAATTAAAATCTCTTATACAGTAAACTTTGTTTTCAGCCAGGGCGCTTCCATTTCGTCGCTTTCCCGTTTCCCCTGCAGCAATTCGCAGATTCGGTCCAGATCCTCTATGGAATAATAATCTATTTCAATCTTTCCTACGCTATCATTTTTATTTACGATACGAACCTTAGTGCCCAGCGCTTCAATCAGATTCTCCTCAAACTGCCTGTAATGAACATCCGTCTCTGCAGAAACCTTTTTCTTCTTTTTGTTCGCATCGCTTCCGGCAGGCTTTCCGTTTTTATCCAGAACAATGACTTTTTCGTCCAGGACGCGGAGTTCTTTTCCCTCTTTTATGGTTTTGATCACTTCTTCTACAGTACGGGCGCTCCATCCATGTTCCACCAGGGCTTTCCCGATTTGAAGCTGCTGATTTCGATCGGCCAGCGCCAGAAGCGGGCGAATCTGCCCGGCAGTTACCGTCCCATCCTCAACAAATGCCTGTAGTTCCGAAGGCAAGTTCAACATGCGCAGTAAATTTGCCACTGCCGCACGGCTTCTTCCAAGGCGTTCCGCCGCCTGCGCCTGCGTATAATTGCACTGCTTCATCAGTTCCTGGATGGCTTTAGCTTCTTCCAGAGGATTCAGGTCATGTCGCTGGATGTTTTCCACCAGCGAAAGTTCCCGCATCTGTTTTTCATCGTAATCCCGAATCAGGACCGGAACCGTTTCCAGTTTTGCCAGCTTTGCGGCCCGCAGTCTCCGTTCCCCTGCCACCAATTCATAATTCATTCCCTTTTTTCGAACGATCAGCGGCTGGATGATACCGTGTTTTTTAATGGAATCGCATAACTCTTTTAATTTTTCTTTATCAAACGTTTTTCTGGGCTGCCATGGATTCGGTTTGATGCTTCCGACCGGAACCTCAATGGCGCCTGCATTATCCTGTGGCAGTACTTCTTCGTACTGGGATTCGCTGGAAGAAAGAAGAGACCCCAGTCCCCTTCCCAGACCGCTGTGTTTACTCATCGCCAATTACCTCCCGGGCTAATTCTGTATATACCTGGGCTCCTTTGCTCTTTGGATCGTAAACAATGACCGGTTCGCCATGACTGGGCGCTTCGCTCAGCTTTACGTTACGCGGGATAATCGTATTGTACATCTTTGCAGAAAAATATTTCTTTACTTCGCTGACCACATCCGAAGCAAGGTTTGTCCTTGGATCAAACATAGTCATGACCACGCCTTCCAGCTTTAACGCCGGATTCAGGTTCCGTTGTACCAGCTGAATAGTATTCATCAGCATGGTAACGCCTTCCAGCGCATAAAATTCGCACTGGATAGGAATCATTACCGAACTGGCGGCCGTCAGGGCGTTCAACGTTAGCAGCCCCAAAGAGGGAGGACAGTCGATCAGCACGTAATCGTAATCATATTTTACGCGTTCCAGCGCGTTTTTCAGCCGGGTTTCCCGACTCATCATGTTTACCAGCTCAATTTCCGCTCCTGCAAGGGAAATCGTTGCCGGCAAAAGGGAAAGATTCTCATAAGCGGTGGGAACGATCACATCTTTTGCCGCTACGTCATTAACCAGAATATCATAGATGCTTTGTTTGATATCCCGTTTATCCAGACCCAGCCCACTGGTCGTATTGCCCTGCGGATCCGAATCTACCAGCAACACCTTTCGCCCTTCCGCCGCCAGACAGGCCGCCAGATTCACAGCAGTTGTCGTCTTTCCGACACCACCTTTTTGATTGGCTAAAGCAATAACCTTTACCACAACATTTCCCTCCATCAATAAAACTTATGCACAGCTTACGCTGTTCGTTTCACGTGAAACGGATTAACTTATACACATTATGCACAAAGTTATCCACAGGTTAATCTTTAAAAAAGCTTCATTATCTTTGAATCTTTGCGTTTCTTTACATTTTTTATGCGCAAAGTCACCACGACATCATCCCCGTCCATATCCTGTTCCATGCTGGAAGGAATACCTGATCTTTTTACGGTCTCCATGACTTCCCTGATGCTGTTCAGGTAGATCCTTACATCATTTACAATGATGACGCGAGGCTTTTTCTTATTTTCCTTACCTTCTTCTTTCAAGTATTTTTCAACCAGCGCTTCTGTCTGTTTGACATTCAAATGGTCTTTCAATACTTTTTTCAGGATCGTTTTCTGCGCTTCTTCTGTTTCCAGTTTCAGCAATACCCGGGCATGCCGCTCAGTCAGTTCGCTTTCGTGAAGAACCTCGCGGACGGAAGCAGGAAGTTTCAGCAACCGGAGTTTATTAGCAATGGTAGACTGTTTTTTCCCCACCCGTATCGCCATGGCCTCCTGCGTAAGATGAAACGTATTGACCAGTGTTTCATATCCTTCTGCTTCTTCCAGGTAATGAAGATCTTTACGCTGCAGATTTTCAATCATGGCAATCTCCGCAATCTGCTGCGTCGTGTATTCACTTACAATTACGGGAACGGTTCCCAGTCCTGCCATGATGGAAGCCCGCAGACGGCGCTCCCCTGCAATCAGGATATAATTCCCGCCTTCTCCCGGCGCAACCAGCAACGGTTGTAACACGCCGTACTGCCGTATGGAATCAGCCAGTTCCGATAAAGCTTCCGACTCAAACTCCTTGCGCGGCTGATAAGGGTTTGGCACAATCCTTGAAAGAGGAACCTGAAGGACCTGGACATCTGTATTTTTTTGTGAACTTCCTGTTTTTAATGCCTCAACATTCAATTCGTTGAAACCATCTTGCACGCGTTTTCCCTGCTTTCTTAAAAGGAATCTCTGATTAAAATTTTTTGTATAAAAGTTAATCAGTGTCTCCTAAAGGATCTTTATATATATTGTTATTTTATCACAAAATCACAATACATGCAGTAAAATTCATTCTTATTCATCACAGCGGATTTTTTCCGGGCACACCGGCTTTTCGCGGATATTCAAAAGGCGTTTCTTTTATTTTCTGAATAAAAATAATCGCTCTCCTGTCGTCCAGTCCAGGCAGTTCCACTTCTTTTACAGATGTCATTCTGCCGCCCAGAATACAAATCGCCTTTGCCGCTTCTTCCATTTCTTCTTTATATTTGCTTCCTTTTAACGCCACAAAGCAACCGCCTTTTTTTACCAGCGGCAGACAAAACTCCGCCAGCACTGAAAGACGGGCTACCGCCCGGCTCACAACAACATCATACCGCCCGCGTAATTTTTTATCCCGTCCGGCATCCTCAGCCCTTTTATGCTCAAACTTTACTCCGGATAACTGCAAACATTCAGAAGCTTCCTGTAAAAATTTTAATCGCTTGGCTAATGAATCCAGCAATACCAATTCAATGGAAGGATCGTAAATCTTCAGCGGAATTCCGGGAAACCCTGCGCCGGTTCCAACATCAATCAACGTCTTCCCTTGCATCAGCGCATGATCATAACAAAGCAGGGAATCAATAAAATGTTTCACCGCAACATCTTCCGGCGAAATCAGCGCCGTAAGATTCATAACTTTATTTTTTTCCGTAAGCAGATCAAAATATTTTCCGAACTGTCGCAACTGTATTTCAGAAAGAACGATGCCGGCAGTTTTACATCTTTCTTCAAGAATTTCCATACACTGCCGCGCATCAACCGACAGTTCTTTCATTTTCTTTATCTCTGCGCTGTCTATATGATCAGTTGTTTCCATTTTCAATCTCCTGTCGGCGACGCACTTCCAAAGCAATCATCAACACGCCTATATCGGCAGGTGATACTCCGGATATGCGGGATGCCTGTCCAAGTGAATCCGGGCGGACCTTATCTAGCTTTTCCGCCGCTTCGTTTGATAATTCTTTCAGTGCGAAATAATCCATTTCAAGAGGAATCTTTTTATTCTCCAACCGCAGCGCTTTTTCTACAGCCTGCTTTTGCTTCATTATATATCCTTCATATTTGCACTGTATCTCTGCCTGTTCTTTTACCACGTCAGAAATTTCCGGCGCGCCGAAAAATTTATGCAACTTATCATAAGACATCTCGCTGCGTTTCAACAGAGTAGCCAGATTTTCTCCCTTTTTCAGCGGTACGCTGCCGACGGAGATCAGTTTGGCATTCGTTTCTTCCGTAGGCGACACCATGGTCTTTTCCAGATAATACATGACCCTTTCTATTTCAGATCGTTTTTTCGTAAACTGTTCCCAGCGTTCATCTGTAACCAGCCCAATTTCACGACCCTTTTCCGTCAGTCGCAGATCGCCGTTGTCCTGTCTCAGCAAAAGACGGTATTCAGCCCGGGATGTCATCATCCGATAGGGTTCATTTGTTCCTTTGGTCACCAGGTCGTCAATCAGTACGCCAATGTAAGCCTCATTCCGCCCCAGCACAAGAGGTTCTTTATGCTGCAGCCTGCGCACAGCGTTAATCCCTGCTATCAATCCCTGTCCTGCTGCTTCTTCATAGCCGCTGGTACCGTTGGACTGACCGGCAGAAAATAATCCTTTTATCCTTTTATGTTCCAAAGAAGATTTCAGCTGTAACGGATCAAGACAGTCGTAATCAATGGCGTATCCTGGCCGCATCATTTTAACATGTTCCAGACCCGGTATAGTCTGCATAAACTGTACCTGCACATCCGCCGGCAGCGCGGAGGACATACCCTGCACATACATTTCATTGGTATTCAGTCCTTCCGGTTCAATGAACAGCTGATGCCGTTCCTTGTCTTTGAACCGGATGATCTTTGATTCTATGGACGGACAATAGCGGGGTCCCACTCCTTCCACCAGTCCGTTGAACATACCGGAACGCACCAGATTGTCTTTAATAATCTGGTGTGTCACCGGAGACGTATAGGTCAGCCAGCAGGGAACCTGCTCCCGCCGTGTAATGTTGCTTATATAGGAAAAGTTTCGCAGTTCCCTGTCCCCTTCCTGTATCTGCATTTTTGAAAAATCAAGACTTCTCCTGTCTACCCGGGCCGGCGTCCCGGTTTTAAACCGCTTTAATTCAACGCCTGCCTCTATCAGAGATTCTGATAACTTATTAGCGCTGCGCAGCCCGTTAGGTCCGGATTCATAATTCACGCTGCCAAATACAATCTTGCTGCGCAGATAGGTTCCAGTACATAAAATTACGCTGTTTGTCTCAAAAATTTCCCCTGTTTCCGCTTCTACCCCAACCACTTCATCGTTGCGAATCAGCAACTTATCGATCATCAGCTGCTTAACATCCAAATTTTCCTGGTTTTCTACCACTTTTTTCATAATTACATGATAAAAAGGTTTATCTGCCTGGGCCCGGAGTGAATGGACGGCATACCCTTTTCCTGTATTCAGCATACGCATCTGAATACAGGCTTCGTCCGCGCTGATTCCCATCTGACCGCCCAGCGCGTCAATCTCTCCCACCAGCTGTCCTTTTGCGCTTCCGCCCACGGACGGATTGCAGGGCATCAACGCAATATTATCCAGAGAAAGTGTCGCCAGCAGTGTTTTACATCCAAGTCTTGCCGCTGCCAAACCGGCTTCTACTCCGGCATGTCCTGCACCGATGACAATAACATCATACGTATCAACAATTACACTCATCTTTTCTCACTTTCCAACACAGAATCGGGCAAAAATTTCATTGATAATTTCATCCCGCACTGTTTCCCCTGTAATTTCCCCCATTAATGTAAGGGCTCTGTCTACATCAATGGTAAGACAATCATACGGAAGACGGTTTTCCGCCGCATCCACAGCATCGTTTAAACTTTCCTGCGCCTGACGCAAAAGACTGATCTGCCGCTCATTTTGAATATAAATTTCTTCATCAGACTGCCGGTTGCTGCCGTAAACATATTCCTGCAGCCAGTTTTCCAGCAGATCGATTCCTTCTTTTGTTTTGGCAGAAATCTCAATAATATTTTCCCGGGGGATATGTTCTGCTATTTTATCTGTAATTTTACTCTCTGCAATATCTGTTTTATTTACAACATAAACGGCATTCTTTCCTTTTACTGCATCTAAAATCGACTGGTCGTCCAGAGTCAGCGGAGTAGATCCGTCAAGCACAACGATAATTAATTCTGCTTTATCCAGAAAAGCGCGGCTGCGTTCCACCCCAAGTTTTTCTACAAAGTCTTCCGTATCATGGATACCGGCTGTATCTGCCAGAAGAACCGGAATCCCACCTATCACAAGCTGTTCTTCAATCACATCCCGTGTTGTTCCTTCAAATTCGGAAACCAGTGCCCGTTCTTCTTTCAGCAGTGTATTTAACAAACTTGATTTTCCAACATTAGGTCGGCCGATGATGGCAGTACGCAATCCTTCCTTTAATATTTTTCCTGTATGAGCGCCTTTTAAAAGATTTTCCGTTTCTTTCTCTGCTTTACGGATCGCTTCCGTTACCTCATTATACGTGACATCCTCTATGTCTTCTTCCGGATAATCAATGACCGCTTCCAGATGAACGATAACATCTTTTAATTCTTTTCGTATTCCTTTTAATTTTCCAGACAGGAACCCTTCCTGCTGTTGCACTGCTATTTTCAACGCCGCAGAACTTTTTGAATTGATAATATCCATGACTGCTTCCGCCTGGATCAGGTCAATCCTTCCATTTAAGAATGCCCTTTTGGTAAATTCTCCCGGTTCTGCCGGTCTTGCGCCACAGGTATAGGTAAGTCTCAGAATATGACGTAAACTCTGCATCCCTCCGTGACATTGTATCTCAACAACATCCTCCGCCGTATAAGACCGGGGAGCTTTCATATAAACTGTCAAAACTTCATCTATATCTGTTCCATTTTTATCTTTAATGAACCCATATACCATTGTATGGGAAGGATAAGCTTCCAGTTTTTTTCCGGAAGCCGCAAAAAATATAGTATTTGTTATCTTCAGCGAATCAGGCCCGCTGATCCTTATGATTCCCACAGCCGCATTTCCCGGCGCTGTAGTTACCGCGCTGATTGTATCTTCCTGTATCATAAGTTCACCTTATATAACAAAATAAACCCGGGCAGAAAATCTACACCGGGTTTTTCCTTTTTACTCATTTTTTAAGTTCAATAACAACTTTACGATACGGTTCGCTGCCTTCGCTTAACGTCGTAATTTTGTTATCATTCTGTAACGCGGTGTGGATTATTTTCCTTTCATGAGGGTTCATGGGTTCCAACACAATGCGTTCTCCGCTTTTCTTTACTTTATCGGCCAGACGTTTTGCCAGACGGGTCAGGGTTTCCGCTCTGCGTTCCCGGTAATTTTCCACATCAATTACGATATGCACCCTGTTTTCCGTATTTTTATTGGCAACCAGATTTGTCAGATATTGCAGAGAGTCCAATGTCTGTCCATGTTTACCGATCAGGATCCCCATGTCGTCGCCGTGAAGTTTCAAGATAACGCACCCGTCTTTTTTATTGATAAACTTTTCCATCACGACTTCAATTTTCATGGCTTTAAAAATTTTAGCCAGAAATTCTTTTGCTTCTTCAATAACGGCATTATCTACAACAAATTCTTTTGTAACCTCGCTTGCAACGCGTTTACTCCGACGTTCTAAAAGCGTATTTTTTACAGCGTCCGTAACAGCGTTTGCTGTTTCAACTTTTTCATTTACTGCATTTTTTACTCTGTCTCCGCTGTCCTTTACGGAATCAACTGCGTCATTCCATTTTTCTTTAACTTTGCTATTGAAAAGTTTCTGTTTTTCATCTAATTCGTCTGCTTTTTCCCCTACTCTGTGTAAAACAGACCCTGCTGTATCAACAGTCTTTTCACCAAATGAAATAATTTTATCTTTTACCGTTTCTTCCGTTTTTTCTGCTTCAACAGAAATCTTTTCTACTTTCGGAGTAACTAAAATCTTAGCTTCTTTTTTACCAAAACCCAAAAAACCTTTTTTCGGTTCTACCAAAACCGTATAATCAACTTCTTCTTTTTTCAGATTTAATTCTTTTAATGCTGCTTCCAATGCTTCTTCAACTGTTTTTCCTACAGATTCAACGTTCATTTTTTACTCCTTATCAATCATAAAACCACGGCAAATTTATTTGCTGTCCATCTGTCTGTTAAGATATGCCTGCTGCCCAATCTGCATGATATTCATAACAATCCAGTAAATAACCAGCCCGGCAGGGAAACTCAGACTGATATAACCGATAAATAAAGGCATAAAATATGTCATCATCTGTCCCTGCATCATACCCATCAGTCCGTCCTGCTGTTTATCGCCGGGATTCTTTTTAGGCATGGTCTGTTTTGTCTGGATATAAGTCGTAACTGCGGATAAAACCGGTAAAATGTACAAAGGATCCGGATTTGCTATATTTTCCATCCACAGAAAATTAGCCGGTCCTTCATAATGGAAATCCCGAATCGCGTAATAAATACCGAACAGGATTGGCATCTGAATAAGTAAAGGCAGGCATCCTGCCAGCGGATTTACGTGATTTTCCTGATATAATTTGGCAAGTTCCTGATTCAGGCGTACTTTATCAAATTTGTATTTCTCCTGAATCTCTTTCATTTTTGGCTGGATTGCCATCATAGCCCTGGTCGATTCAATCTGTTTCTTTGTCAATGGGAAAAGAATAATTTTGATGATCACTGTCATCAATACGATAGCCAGACCATAGTTAGGCATGCCCATACCACCTAAAAAATGATACAGAGTCTGCACAATCTGACCGATAAAATTCGATATAAAGTCCAATTTTTCACTCCTTCAATGATAAAAGCACTACTTAACAGGATCATATCCCCCGTCATGCCAGGGATGGCAGCGGCAGATCCGTTTGACTGCCAGCCAGCTTCCTTTTATAATACCTTTTTTCTCAATAGCTTCAATCGCATATTGGGAACAGGTCGGATAATACCGGCAATTATTTCCTAACAACGGGGATATGCATAATTGATAAAAACGAATCAGGGAAATCATTAAAATCTTTAAAAATTTGACGACTCCATTTTTCATTTTCATTCCTGCCGCAGCAAAGCTGCTCTTTTCGCCAGTCTTAAAAATACTCTTTCATACGTTTTGTAATCTGCCTGTGCCAGTCGCTTACGGGCTACCCAAATCACTTTGAAATTATCTTTTAAATCTGCTTTGTGCATACGAAAGACTTCGCGCATCATTCTCTTTATGTGATTGCGAATAACGGCGTTACCTACTTTCTTCCCCACAGCGAAACCTATTTTTATTTTTTCATTTTCACCGGGCAATACATAGAAAACAGATAAACCGTCCACTACAGAATGTCCTTTTTCATACACATTCTGAAACTCTCTCTTTGCTTTGATCTTATTGGATTTGGGAAAAGTAAATTCTTTCATTGCGTCAATACTCCTGTCTACATGGAAAAAATAGGCCACTTTCGCGGCCTATTTATTCTAAAGTTATGCAGACAATTTCTTTCTGCCTTTTAAGCGTCTTCTTTTCAGAACCTGGCGGCCACCCAGTGTAGCCATTCTTTTGCGGAACCCGTGCGTTCTTTTTCTTCTCAGATTGTTGGGCTGGAATGTACGTTTCACAGTGCTTACCTCCTTCATTCCATGTTCTTATCAATCTCTATATAAATGATTTCAATTGATAGCTGACAGAATTATACTAAAAAGCCTTCGCAGTGTCAAGGATTTAACAATATTTCACATTTAAATCCTGTGGATAACTTTCATTTTTAACCCATTTATGGTAAAATTAGGAGTAATATTTTCAGAAAGGAAATGCCTCATGGAAACATATGATTTACCTGAGATATGGAATAAGCTGACGGAAAAGCTGAGTCATTCCACAAGTGAAACAAACATGAATATGTACATCCGTCAGATCACTCCGGTGAAGATGGAAAATAATATTGTGCATCTTACAGTCCCCAGTTCAACGCTGCGGACATCGATAAACCAACAATATCTTCCTATTATAATAGCTCTTTTAAATGAAATTACCAATAATGAAAACCTGTCAGTTAAAATCGATGTGGAAAATCATAATATATTGAACGTTGTAAAGGAAAATTATGAGACAAAACCGTTATTCCGCGTCGAAGACAAGAACAGGGAATATATTTTTGAAAGCAATATAAATAAAAAACAGCGTTTTGAAACATTTGTAATAGGAAATTCCAATCGTTTTGCAACAGCCGCCGCACAGGCCGTAGCAAAAAATCCGGGAAACATTTACAATCCCCTTTTCATTTACGGAAATTCGGGTCTGGGAAAAACCCATCTTATGCACGCCATCGGGAATGCGATATTAGAATCAGATCCCGACGCAAAAGTAAAATACGTAACCAGTGAAACTTTTACCAACGAGATTATCAATGCAATCCAAAACCATACGGTAAAAGATTTCCAGGAAAAGTACCGTACCATTGACTGTCTGATTATCGATGACATACAATTCCTGGAAAATAAGGAAAGAACGCAGGAAGAATTTTTCCATACATTTAACGCCCTGAAAGAATCAAACAAACAAATCGTAATCTCCAGTGACCGCCATCCACAGAACATGGATAAACTGGAAGAACGGTTACGTTCCCGTTTTGTGAATGGGCTGACTGTAGATATACAACCGCCCGATCTTGAAACGCGGATTGCGATTTTACGCAAAAAAGCAGAATTGGAACATATCGATATGCCCAATGATGTGATTCAGTCTGTGGCTACCAGTATTGATAACAATATCCGTATGATTGAAGGCGCATTCAACCGGATCGTAGCCTATGCGGACCTGATGCATCTACCCATTGATATGAAGATGACCGCTACAGTGCTGGAATCTTTCGGATCGCATACAAGACAGAATATTACTATTGAAAATATTATCAAATATATCTGTACAGTTTACGGTCTGCAGGAAGATGACATCCTCGGTAAAAAAAGACCTAAAAATATAGCCTTGGCCAGACAGATAGCCATGTATCTCTGCAGGAAGATGACGGATGCCTCCCTTCCCAAAATCGGGTCATCTTTCGGCGGCAGGGATCACACGACAGTAATCCATGCCTGTGAAAAGATAGACAAAATGAAAAATGAAGACAAAGGTTTTGAAGCGCAGTTACAGCAGTTCGAGGAAAAAATCCGTTCCCTTTGATCTGTTCCTGTTAATAAATTGTGTATAAACTGTTATAAAAATGTGAGGATATGTCAATAACTTTTTTGATTGTAGATACTGTGAATAAATAATAACGCACTAAATACAGTTTATACACAAAAAAATCTAAGGAAATATGAATACCTGAAGTACTTTTCCACAGATTCCACAGCTCTTACTATTACGATTATAATTATTAAAATATTAATTAAAAAAAATAAAAAAGAAAGGAATGTTAGCAAATGAAATTTACATGTGAAACAGCAGAATTAAATAAAGCCGTTCAATCAGTTATGCCGGCCATCGCATCCAAACCAAGCACCCCTATATTCGGTGGAATGCATATTATAGCAGAAGGGGAAAAACTCAGACTGGAAGGAATGGATATTAATCTGTCCATGAGCAATGAAATTAAAGCCGTGGTTGAAGAACCCGGTGAAATTGTAATCAACGCATCCCGTTTAAACGATCTGGCCCGTAATTTTAATGGAGAGACCGTAAAAGTTACAAAATATGAAAATGATAATAACGTAAGGCTGCAATCGGGAAAAGCAGATTATAAAATTTTACTGATGAATGTAAATGAATATCCTAAATATCCATCCATTGAAGCGACGCAGTCTTTCACGCTGGAAGAAGAAAAAATTAAAGAACTGATAAAGAAAACCTCGTTTGCCTGCTCAACGGATAATGCGCGTCCCTTATTTACAGGCGTATTATGTGAAATAAAAGATAATAAAATCACATTCGTAGGTACCAATACGCATCGCCTTGCAATCCGTACGCTGGACATAGATAACGCGCCTGAAATGAGCGTGATTATTCCTTCTGTCGTGTTGAAGGAAATTAATAAAAATCTGAATGGTAAACTTCCGCAGGAAGTAACGTTTTTCATGGTAAATAACCAGCTGATGGTTAAGATTGAAAACTGGACCGTCGTTTCCCGCCTGATTGAAGGAAAATTTCCGGATTATAAACGGGTAATTCCTCCTAATTTTACAGTAAAGACAAAAGTAAATGTCAAGGAACTGCAGGGGGCCGTCAGCCGTATGAGCCTGTGCAGCGGCAGTGAAAATGATTACAGCATTGTTAAGATAAGTATCAAAGAAAACGAAATCAAAGTTATGTCCAGCAGTCCCGATGTTGGTACAGGGGAAGAAATCATTTCATGCAAAACGGAAGGATCCCCAATCAATGTTGCTTTTAATGCAGCCTATATCATGGATATTATGAAAAACATTGAAACGGATGAAGCGGAAATCAATCTGAATAATTCACTGAGTCCCGTCTGCATCAAACCGGACAGCGAAGAAGAATATATTTATATTGTAACTCCTGTAAGGGTAATTTTCTAAAAGTGTGTTATGAAAAAGATAATAATTGAAATAGATACTGAATTTATTCCGGCAACCGCCTTATTAAAGCTGGCCGGAGTCACAGACAGCGGCGGACAGGCGTCGTATGAAATAGAACAGGGACATGTTCTTATGGATGGTACGGTTTTAAAGGAAAAACGAAAAAAAGTACGTCCGGGTAATATTATTGTTGTAAATAAAAAATTTGAAATTCATGTAACAGGAAAAAATGAAAATTAATAAAATTCAACTGGTAAATTTCAGAAATTTTTCCCAATGCGCCGTTTCTTTTGATAAAATGGTCACTGTTTTTTATGGAAAGAACGGTCAGGGAAAAACAAATTTACTGGAAGGAATATTTTACGCATCTTTCGGGTTAAGCCACCGTACCAGTAAAGAAGAAGAAATGATAAAGTTTTCATCGGACGGGATGGCTGTTATTCTTGATTTTGAAAAAGAAGACGGATTCCATTCCATTCGTATGAAACGTTATTCGAATCAGGGAAAATTTCATAAAGAAATAAAAATAGACGGTAAAAAAACTTCGGCAAAAGAACATTACAGCTTTTTAAACGCTGTTATGTTTTCGCCTGAAGATCTTCAGATAATTAAAGGAGATCCTTCGTTACGGCGGCGGTTTATGGATATGGAAATTTCCCAGACGGATCCTCTTTATTATGATCTTCTGGTACGTTACCGCCGAACTATCAGACAGCGTAATTCCCTGCTGAAAACAATCCGAGAACAGAATCAGCCGAAGGAACAGTTAGAAGTCTGGGATAAGGAAATTTCTGATATAAACGCTCAGATACTGGTTAAAAGACTGGATAATGTTAATAAATTGAAAGAAATAGCGGCTCCTGTTTTCAATATTCTCTCCAATCATATTGATACATTGGATATAAAGTATGAAATGAAGGGGAATAACGGGGAATTATTTTATCCGGAAGAGGAGTCGCCGGATACTATGAGAGAATTTTATCTTACCAGTCTGAGAGAACGCAGGGACAAAGATATTCTTTTGGGAAATACCGGAATCGGTATTCACAGGGACGATCTGAAGACATATATAAACGGCGTGGAAAGTAAATCCTTCGCTTCCCAGGGACAGCAGCGGTGTTGTGCTTTGGCATTAAAGTTGTCTCAGATAGAATATGTAAAAAAAATTACGGGAGAATATCCCGTCCTGCTGCTGGACGATGTAATGAGCGAACTGGATCAGTACCGGCGCAGTCAATTGGTCGGTTTTATCAACGATAAAGTACAGACATTTATTACCGTAAACGATAAAACGCTGATTCCCGAATTTGATTCCAATTGTTATTTCAGGGTAGAAAAAGGAACAATAAAAGAAGAATGAAATGGAAGACGTAGAAAAAATTGTATTGAAGATGATAGGTTCCCAAACCAGTCAGAACCAGTATAATCTTTTTAAAATGAAAGCCTGCTGGGCAGATATTATTGGAAAAAATAATGCGAAACATTGCAGCCCTGTTAAATTGGAACGCAGGATCCTGATATTGCAGGTGGATTCTTCCGTCTGGTCGAATCAGTTTTTATTTTATAAAGAACAGTTGATTAAACAAATCAATATGTTTATGAAAAATGAATATGTAAAAGAAATAAAATTTGTATTGGGACAGTCATTTAAAAGAAATAAAATAATTACAAAAAGGGACAGAGAAAAAAATAATAAAATAAATGTTCCTCCGTTGACAGACGAAGAAAGAAAAGCTCTTGAAATAAAATTTTCCAATATAAAGAATGAAAAAATCAGAAACGTTATCATTGGAATAGAAGAAAAAAGAACAGGTCTGGAAAAATTATACAGAGAAGGAAAAATTAAAAAATGTCCGTTCTGCGGCGCTTATTTAAAAAACAGCAAAGAAAAAATTTGTTATCTTTGCCGGATGGAATTAAAAAATAAAAAAGAAATTGAAATCAGGAAGAAAATTAAAAAAGAGCCCTGGATACGCTGGTCTGATTTGAACCGGATCATTGCATGTGACGAAATTGATTTTAATTTTATAAAAAGCGATATGGAATCGTATTATTTTGAAAAGGTAAGATTAAAAAGGGCAGATGAAAATGAAGAAAAATTTGCCGTCCAGTTAAAAGCAGGTAAACCCTTTGCACTGATTTCAGAAAAAGAATATGAAAATATTTTAAAGTTTTTACAAAAGGGAAAATAAAATAATGTTTGTTCATTTAGGCGGGAGATGTCTGATACGTACAGATGAAATTATCGCAATTTTTTCGGTTAAAAATAATGTAAATAAAAATTTTTTTAAAGAGTTAAAAAATGTGGAAGGAAATAGTTACAAAATTGAAGATTTAACAGAAGAAACTGCGGCAGACAGTATTATATTAACAAAAGAAAAAATTTATCTTTCAGCTATTTCTGCAACGACCTTGCAGAAAAGGGTAAATGAAAACTTAATTTATAATAACGGAGGAAATAATGGCCGAGAAGAATGAAACAGCAGTGCAGATGAATGATGATGCTGAAAAAATCCGAGTTGACGAAGAAGCAAAACAGGTAGAAATTGAAAAGGAAATTAAAGAGGCCACTGGTGTAGAAGGACAGTATGGCGCCAGCCAGATACAGGTCCTGGAAGGTCTGGAAGCGGTACGGAAACGTCCCAGTATGTACATAGGAAGTATTTCCGGACGCGGATTACATCATCTTGTTTCTGAAGTTGTGGATAACAGTATTGACGAAGCGTTAGCCGGTTTTTGCGATAAAATTGAAGTAACAATAAATGAAGACAACAGTATTACCGTAGAAGATAACGGTCGCGGTATTCCGGTTGATATGCATAAAACAGGAAAACCTGCCGTGGAAGTTGTCATGACTGTATTACATGCCGGCGGAAAGTTCGGCGATGGAGGTTACAAAGTTTCAGGCGGTCTTCATGGCGTAGGCGTATCCTGTGTAAATGCCTTGTCTGAAAAAATGGAAGTAGAAGTGCGCCGCGACGGAAAACGATATGGCATCGAATTTATGCGGGGAAAGACAAGCAGACCTTTATATGAGATCGGCGCAGCAGATTCTACCGGTACAACGGTTCATTTTAAACCGGATGCTGAAATTTTTACGGAAACAGTTTATGATTATGATATTTTACGACTGCGCTTACGTGAACTTGCATTTTTAAATAAAGGCGTAACCATTTCCCTGGAAGACAAGCGGGATGGAAAAAATGAAACCTTCCACTTTAAAGGCGGCATCATTGAATTTGTAAAATACGTGGATGCCAACAAAGATAAAATTAATGCGGAACCTATTTATGTGGAAGGTGTTAAAGACACAAATATTGTAGAAGTAGCAATGGAATATACCGACAGTTACACGGAAAATATTTTCAGCTACGTAAACAATATCAACACGGAAGAAGGGGGCACCCATTTAAGCGGCTTTAAGCAGGCGCTGACCCGTTCTATTAACGATTATGCCCGTAAAAATAATCTGCTGAAAGATAACGATGAAAATCTCAGCGGCGACGACTGCAGGGAAGGTATTACTGCTGTTATCAGCATTAAAGTCCAGGAGCCGCAGTTTGAAGGACAGACAAAAACCAAGCTGGGAAACAGTGAGATTCGCGGTATTGTGGATAATCTGGTAACAGACCAGCTGGAAGAATTCTTTGAAGAACATCCCAGCGAAGCGAAAAAAATTATTGAAAAAGCTGTGATGGCTTCCCGGGCGAGAGCCGCCGCAAGAAAAGCAAGAGACCTGACCCGTCGTAAGAGTATTTTGGAAAGCAGCAGCCTTCCCGGTAAACTGGCAGACTGCCAGAGCAAGGATAATACCATGACGGAAATTTATCTGGTGGAAGGTGATTCCGCAGGTGGCAGCGCCAAACAGGGAAGGGACAGAAAGTTCCAGGCGATCCTGCCGCTGCGCGGTAAAATTCTGAATGTGGAAAAGGCCCGCCTTGACCGTATGTTATCCAGCGATGAAATAAAAAATATGATTACGGCGTTTGGTTGCGGTATTGGTGAGGATTTTGATTTAACAAAAGCCCGTTACGGAAAAATTATCATCATGACCGATGCGGATGTGGACGGCGCTCATATTGCAACCTTGCTGCTGACCTTCTTCTATCGCTACATGAAGCCGTTAATTACGGAAGGACATGTATATATCGCCAAGCCGCCTCTGTATCTGATTAAAAAAGGTCAGAAAGCACACAGTTACGCGTACACGGATGAAGAATTGAAACAGCGTATGGATGAAATTGGGAAAGATGCCAAAAACATTTCCATCCAGCGTTACAAAGGTCTGGGTGAAATGAACCCGGAACAGTTGTGGGAAACTACCATGGATCCCCAATATCGCACGTTATTGCAGGTTACGTTAAGCGATGCGGCAGAAGCGGACGCTATCTTTTCCATCCTGATGGGCGACAAAGTGGAACCCCGGCGTCAGTTCATTGAAGAAAATGCAACAAAAGCGGTGCTTGATCTGTAATTGACAGGAAGTTAATCATAAATTTGATATTGTAAGATAAGAATTTTTAAATGGAGAACTAAATGAAAATAAGAAAAAATCTTTCCGATGCAGATATGTTCAGAGGAATGGAAGAAGAAGAAAGTTTTGAAAACGCTGTCCTGACAGACGACAGCCGCAGTAAAAAATTTCGTAAAAATTCTTCTGTAATTAAAAAAGAAGCAGAAGCAATGATGCTTCCACCGGAAGCAATAGAAAAAATGAACCGGTGTCTGTTAGAGGTCAGTATGGAATGGCTGAAAGATAAAGGCGGGGATGTGGATTGGAAAGTGGTCAGAGAAGGTATGAGCATTATCATAAAACCAGCGCCCGCTAAAAAGAAGGTCAGGTTATGAATAAAATTTATTTTCCCCAGGGAGCACTGCATATTAACGACAGACAACCGGTAAAAGAAATTGCTTTTTCCGTTTGCGGCGGCAGAAAACCTGCCAGTGGCTGGTTGAAAATGACTGTAGAAAACTTATCTGGAAGTCCGAAATTTTTTGCCGCAGATAAAGGTATGAACTATTATCATGTTGCTAACTTAATTCCGGATATTGTTATTGGAGACGGTGACAGCGCTGACCCTGTTTTATGGAAGATGGCAGAACAAAGCGGCAGGGCGGTTACGTTTCCTGTAGATAAAGATGAAACTGATTTTCAGTTATTGCTGGAAAACCTTCCTTCAGAACGGTTATGGATTTTTTCCGGCGTATTTGGGGGAAGACTGGATCATCTTCTGAGTCTTTTAGAAACCGTGGGAACTGTTGCATTAAAGGAAGAACGGACTGTCGTACTGGCTGACGAACGGGAAATTGCTGTTTTTGTTCCGGAAGGGGTAACGATTGATTTTTATCCACCGAAAGAGGAAACCCCAGTTGCTGTTTCAGTTCTTTCCTTTACAGAAAAAAGCAAAGTTTCTATCAGCGGCACGAAGTGGCAGCTGGAAGAAAAAGAGCTGATGCGCAATCATCCATATGCGATAAGCAATGAGATGAGCGAGGCTGAACAGATAAAAGAACTTCCCCATATTCATTTTACCTGTCACACAGGCATGACGGTATTTTATATAGCTGGATAATAAATTACGAGGTGAAAAAGTGGACGACACGACAAAAACTCCTGATCAGGAAACGATGCAGGAACAGAATGAAGGTATGATCAATGACGACGGATATATTGCCAACGGAGGCAAAATTGAAGAAGTCGACCTGACCAATAAAATGAAAGATTCCTATATCAATTACGCTATGAGCGTAATTGTGCAGCGTGCGCTTCCGGATGTTCGCGACGGGCTGAAACCGGTTCATCGCCGTATTTTATACGCAATGCAGGAAGCAGGCATGACTTCCAACCGTCCCTATAAAAAGTCAGCGCGTATCGTCGGTGAAGTATTAGGTAAGTATCATCCCCATGGTGATTCTTCCGTATATGACGCTACGGTTCGCCTGGCCCAGGATTTCAACACCCGGTACCTGTTGGTAGACGGCCATGGAAATTTTGGCAGTGTGGACGGCGACAGTCCTGCAGCCATGCGTTACACGGAAGTCCGCATGACAAAAATGGCGGAGTCCATGCTGGAGGATATTGAAAAAGATACCGTTGAATTTGTTGATAACTATGATGCTTCTTTAAAAGAACCCTCTGTCCTTCCGGCAAAAATTCCGGCTTTACTGGTGAATGGTTCTGCCGGTATAGCCGTAGGCATGGCAACTAATATTCCCCCTCACAACCTGCGGGAAGTAGTTAAGGGTATCTGCATGCTCATTGATACCCCGGATGTTACCGTGGAAGATTTGATGAGCGCCATCAAAGGTCCGGATTTTCCTACCGGAGCTATGATTTTGGGCCGGGAAGGGATCCAGCAGGCATATGCTACCGGAAGAGGTATCATTAAAGTCAGGGCCAAGGCGGAAATTGAGCCTATGGCTAAAAATAAAAACCGTATTGTCATTACAGAAATTCCCTATCAGGTAAATAAGGCCCGCCTGCTTGAAAGCATAGCAGGACTTGTTAAGGACGGAGTGATTGAGGGTATTACGGATCTGCGGGATGAATCGGATCGCAGAGGCATGCGCGTAGTTGTAGAGCTGCGGGCGGATGTGGTACCGGATGTGATTCTGAATAAATTATATAAACACACCCAGCTGCAGGATTCTTTCGGTGTTATTATGCTGGCTCTGGTGGATAACAAGCCGAAAGTACTGAACCTGAAACAGATTCTGGAATGTTATGTGGCGCACCAGAAAGATGTTGTGACGCGGCGTACCCGTTATGATCTGGCAAAGGCAAAAGAACGGGCGCATATTTTAGAAGGGTTGAAGATTGCGCTGGATCATCTGGATGAAGTGATCCACACTATCCGTAACAGCGCTAACGCCGAAATTGCCAAAGCTTCCCTGATGGAAAAATTCAGCCTGTCCGATCGTCAGTCCCAGGCAATTCTGGATATGCGGCTGCAGCGTTTGACCGGTTTGGAACGCAAAAAGATAGACGATGAGTATGTTGACGTTTTACAGACCATTGATTATCTGGAAAGCGTGCTGGCTGATGAGCAGAAAGTCCTGGATATCATCAAGAAGGATCTGCAGGAAAAGGCAGAAAAATTTGGTGATGACCGCCGTACTGATATTGTGGCGGATACAGGGGATATGGATGTATTGGATCTGATTGCAGACGAAGAAATTGTTATTACCTTAAGCAATCAGGGTTATATTAAACGGCAGACTCCGGATAATTTCCGTAAACAGCGTCGGGGCGGAACCGGAAAGCATGGTGGCAGTGGCAAGAAAGAGGATGATTTTACAAAATATCTGTTCCTTGCAACTACCCATAATTATATTTTGTTCTTCACAAATCGGGGACAGGTCTACACCTTACGGGGTTACCAGATTCCGGAAGCGAGCCGTCAGGCCAAGGGTTCTGCCATCATTAATCTGTTGCAGGTAAGCCCGGGCGAACAAATCACTGCGGTTATTAATGTTTCTGAATTTGAAGATAATAAATTCCTGTTTATGGCCACCAATCAGGGTACTGTAAAACGTACCAAACTGAAAGATTTTTCATTTGTACGTAAAAATGGCCTGAAAGCTATTATATTAAATGAAGATGAAGAACTGATCAGCGTCAAGATGACGGACGGTAATTCTTCTATCCTGATGGCGACACGGGATGGTATTGCAATTCATTTCAGCGAACAGGATGTACGTTGCATGGGCCGGGGCGCTCATGGGGTAAAAGGCATCAATCTTGGAATCCATGATACGGTAGTAGCAATGGATTGTGTGGATGATCCGGAAAGCGAAGTACTGACCGTAACAGAAAATGGGTGTGGAAAGAGGACCAAACTTTCTGATTATGCACAGCAGACGCGGGGCGGTAAAGGACGGATCAATTACAAGATTACGCCTAAGACGGGTCTTGTTGCCGGTATGACCATTGTCCATCCCAACGATGAACTGTACATTATTTCCGCAGAGGGAATCATCATCCGTATGGATGTGAACCAGTTGTCTAAAATTGGCCGCAACACCCAGGGTGTGAATGTTATCACGCTTCGTGAAGGAGATAAGGTTACGGCTATTGCAACAGTTGAGTCTGAAGATGATATTGTAAGAGAAGAATAAATTTTTTCATGAAACCGGAGGTAATTTCCATATAGAAATTACCTCCGATGTTTGTAAAATATAATTATTTAAAAAATTTTAAAATATAGGTACAGGGAGTGGTGATATGAAATTTTTTAAAGAAACGGATGTAGTAGTCATTGGCGGAGGAATTGTAGGAACCGCAATTTTACGTGAATTGTCCAAATATGATCTGCGATGCCTTCTGGTGGAAAAAGAACCGGATGTGGCTACCGGCACAACAAAAGCGAACAGCGCTGTCTGCCATGCGGGGTTTGACGCTCCTACCGGAAGCTGGAAACAGAAGACAAACGTTCGCGGGAATGAATTATATCATCAGTTGCAGGATGAATTGAATCTTGATATTAAATGGACAGGCAGTCTTGTAGTTGCAACCTCGGAAGATGAATTGAAACAGTTACAGGTTCTTCTTGAAAGAGGAAAAGCAAATGGAGTACCCGGTTTAAAAATTCTTTCCAGAGAAGAAGTTCTGGAAAAAGAACCGAATCTGAAGACTGCTGTTGCTGCATTATGGGCGCCGACTGCCGGTGTCATGTGGCCTTTTGGGTGTACTATAGCTTTTGCACAGTGCGCTGTGCAAAATGGGGCGCAGGTCATTCGCAATTGTGGCGTAACCGGTTTTGTGAAAGAAGATGGAGCTGTAACGATTGTTAATACAACAAAAGGAGCTATCCGCACAAAAGCTGTAATAAACGCAGCCGGTGTTTATGCTGAAGAAATTGCAAAACTTGCAGGAGATGAAAGTTTTACGATTACGCCTCGTAAGGGTGAATATATTTTGTTTGATAAAACTGCAGCGCCTTCTTTAGTCTGGGGGATAGTATTTCCCTGTCCAACGAAAACGTCTAAGGGAATCCTTGTTTGCACAACGACTCATGGAAATACATTTATCGGGCCTAATGCGCAGGAACAAGATAATAAGGAAGATACTTCCGTGACTCCGGCCGGGATGGATGAAATTATAGCCGGAGCGCGTAAGTTGGTACCGAATCTGCCATTGGGAGCCAGTATCACCGAATTTGCAGGGTTGCGGGCGGTATCCAGTACAGGAGACTTTATTCTGGGAAAATCGGGCGTACCGGGGTTCTTTAATGCTGCGGGAATGCAAAGTCCGGGACTTTCTGCGGCTCCGGCCATTGCGGAAGTAATTGTAGAAGCTATTGGCAAGGAAATATATCTGCACCGGAAGAAGAACTGGAATGGCGTGTTACCGAAGTATACTGCTTTTAACCGGATGACTGCGTCTGAAAAACAGAAAGCAATAGAGAAAAACAGTCTGTATGGTCGTGTAATTTGTCGATGTGAAACGGTGACGGAAGGGGAAATCGTTGATGCGATACATCAACCGGTTGGAGCCTGTACATTGGACGGCGTAAAACGTCGCACCCGAGCCGGTATGGGGCGTTGTCAGGGTGGATTCTGTGGACCCCGCGTTACGCAGATCCTGGCGCGGGAATTGCAGATTCCGGTATCCCAGGTTTTAAAAGAACGGAATAATTCACATCTTTATTACGAAAAATTTGCGTCAGAGGAGGATCGGTAAATGGAACTTTATGACGTTGTTATTGTAGGCGGTGGTCCGGGAGGTCTTTCTGCGGCGTATTCCGCTTATCAGAACGGAGCTAAGAAAATTCTTGTGATTGAGCGTGACCGCGAATTGGGAGGAATTTTACAGCAATGTATCCATAATGGATTCGGACTTCATCATTTTAAGGAGGAACTGACAGGGCCTGGTTATGCCGGACGCTGTATTGAACTGATCAAAGGTAAACCGGAAATTGAAGTGCTGACAGATACCATGGTACTGGATGTAACCAAAGATAAAAAGATTACGGCGGTCAATCCGGAAAAAGGATTGTTTACCGTGCAGGGAAAGACAGTGATTCTGACCATGGGTTGCCGCGAACGAACCCGCGGTGCTATTCGTACGGCTGGCGAACGTCCGGCTGGCGTATTTACAGCCGGCGCGGCTCAGCGAATGGTTAATATGGAAGGGTATCTCCCTGGCAGAAAGATTGTTATTCTGGGCAGCGGTGATATCGGGCTGATCATGGCCCGCCGTATGAGCCTGGAGGGTTGCAAGGTTCAGGCTGTATGCGAGATATGTCCGTATTCTAATGGTCTGACGCGTAATATGGTTCAATGCCTGTATGATTTTGATATTCCTTTATATTTGTCTCATACAATTTTAAAAATTAAGGGACGTGACAGAGTAGAGGGAGTTACGGTTGCCAAAGTTGATGAAAATATGAGACCGATTCCTGGAACAGAATTTGATATTGAATGTGATACGTTGCTTTTATCCGTCGGATTGATTCCGGAAAATGAGTTATCCGTAGCCGCGGGTGTTGAAATAGCGCCATTTACGAATGGACCTAAAGTGGATCAACGCCGCCAGACAAATTTGAGTGGCGTTTATGCTGCGGGTAACGTAGTGCATGTACATGATTTAGTAGATTATGTTTCTGATGAAGCTGAAATTGCCGGCAAGTTTGCGGCATTGGAAGCGCAGGGAAAACTGGCAGCGGCTGTTAATACAGTAGAAGTTTCCCCTGTTAATGGAGTGCGCACCTGTGTTCCCCAGGTACTTCATCTTCCGGAAGAAGGGGAACCGGTTCGTCTGTTTATGCGGGTAGGTGCGCCTGACCGCAAAGTTACACTGGAAGTAAAATGCGGTGAAGAAGTTATCATGAAAAAAATGTTACCGGTGGTTAAACCCAGTGAAATGATTACACTGGATATTCCCGTTTCGAAAACAAAATTGCTGCATGATAAGATTGAGGTAGGACTGCAATCGAAAGCATGAGGAGGAATTAACATGAAAACAAAAGTGATGAACTGTATCATGTGTCCGATGGGCTGTGAGTTGACAGTTACTCTGGATGATAAAGGAAAATTTGTCAGCGTTACCGGAAACAGTTGTCCCCGGGGCGCTAAATATGCAGAAACAGAAGTGACAGATCCGAGACGGATGCTGACAACAACAGTACGAATCAAAGGCGGTTTACTGCCATTACTGCCGGTTGTATCGGCAGATGTCCTTCCGAAAGGGAAAATTGCGGAATGCGTGGCATTTTTACGCAACATTACCGTACAGGCGCCGGTGAAAGCGGGAGAAGTGATCGTTCCTGACATTTTAGGTCTGGGAGTGGATATTGTTGCGAGCAGGAATATGTAACAGGGTCGGTTTTGAGTATACGTTTTATATGGTTTTTAATGCTATGCAAATAAGGAAATTGCTGCATTTTGCAAATTATTCAAAAAATTTTAATAGTTATAGCTTGCAAAATAAGGTAGATACTGATAAAATAAATAGGTAAGGTTAGAAAGAGTTAAGTTTTTTGCAATATAATTAGCTCAAGGGAGGGTCCGTAGTGTCCGATACAAAAGCATTTCAGGAAAGGTGCCGTCTGTTAGGCGCAAAAGTGAAGTATTATCGTACAATTGCAGGAATGAATCAAACAGCTTTAGCAAAAAAACTTGGTATTTCTTATCAATACCTCAGCCGTATTGAATGCGGTAAACAAAGTCCCAGTTTTCCGTTGCTGGTTGCATTAGCAGAAGAGCTGCGGGTGGAAATGGCAGAACTGGTCAGCGATAAAGACGTTAGACGTCATTAATTCGCATAATGAGTAATTTAATTTGATTAGTAAAAGTAAAGAACCACTGATAATAGTGGTTCTTTACTTTTTGTGTATTACATATAAAAAGTAAGCAGGCCCGGAAGATAGGTTTCAATTTCCGGGCCTGCTTTTAAATCATTTTACAATATAATTCTTCAGTCAATACTCCAGTCAGTCTGGTTGGTGTGCAGATAATGTTCTGCTTTTTCAGAAAGAGGTTTATCCAGAAAGTTTTTATATAATTCCTGAATATAAGGATTTTCGTAAGAAACGCGGAGTTTAGAACGTTTGTCCAGATCACGCAGATAATTGCCGCGCGCCCAGGCTAATTCTTCTCCTTCATGGATAGGCTGACCGCCGCCACCGCTGCAGCCGCCGGGACAGGCCATAACTTCCACGAAATCATAATGAACAGAGCCGTTCTTGATTGCTTCCACAAGATCCCGTGCACAGCCAAGCCCGCTGGTAACGGCCAGCCGTACAGTTACTCCCGCTACGGTAACCTCGGTCTCGCGCCAGCGATCCAGCCATTTCCACTGGATGAAGTTATCCGGATCAGGCGGATTTTTCCCGGTGAGCATGTAATAAGCGTTACGCACTGCCGCTTCCATTACGCCGCCGGTTGTGCCGAAAATCACTGCTCCGCCAGTGCCTTCGCCCAACGGTTTATCGAAGGGTTCAGGATTCAATTTACTGATGTCCACATTAGCAACTTTAAGCATCCGTACCAGCTCACGGGTGGTAATTACATAATCTGTATCTTTGATACCGGGATCGCTGTTTACTTCCGGTACATCGGCTTCATATTTTTTAGCCACACAAGGCATTACAGCTACGCAGACAATTTTTTCCGGGGCAACATTTAAAATTTTGGCATAGTAACTTTTAGCAATGGCGCTGAACATGGACATCGGGGATTTAGAGGTCGACATATGGCCTACCATTTCAGGATACTCCTTCTTTAAGAAGCGTATCCATCCCGGGCAGCATGAGGTAAACATGGGAACGGGATATTTTCCATTGCTTTTCAGGTGTTCGATTAATTCAGCGCTTTCTTCCATTATGGTAAGGTCGGCTGAGAAATTCGTATCAAATACGTAATCAAAACCTAAATGACGCAGCGCGGCTGCCAGTTTTTCCGGCGCAGCCTGTTCTCTCGGGAGGCCGGTTTCTTCTGCCCAGGCTGTACGTACAGCAGGAGCAGGCTGCACAATGACGATTTTTTCCGGATCGGATAAAGCATTCCAGATTTTTTCGGTGTCATCCCGTGCGCTTAATGCAGCGACCGGGCAGTGGGTTATACACTGGCCGCATAAAGTACAGGTGTTTTGAATCATACCGACCCGTGTACGCTTACCGGTATTTACCAAATCCCAGACATGCATATTCTGTACCTGGTCGCAAACCTGGATGCAGCGCATGCATTTGATACATTTTGTTTCATCACGGTTTAGCGGGAAGGTGTTATCCCAAAATTCCTGACGGAATTTTTTAGGATAAAGTTCTACATTTACACCCAATTGGGCCGCTACTTTCTGCAGCTGGCAGTTTCCGTTCCTCGGGCAGGACGGACAATTGCAATTGTGTTGGGACAAAATCAGTTCCACATTTAACCGCCGCGCCATACGAACTTTTTCTGAACGGGTAGAGATTTCCATTCCTTCCCGTACTTTTGTATTGCAGGAGGAAACCAGTCTGTGCTGGCCTTTAACTTCAACCAGACATACGCGGCAGGCGCCGATTTCATTGAGTCCTTCTAAATAACAAAGAGTAGGGATAATAATCCCGTTCTCGCGAGCTGCCTGCAAAATTGTACTGTCATCGCGTACCTGAAGTTTTTTTCCATCTAATGTAATGTTTACCATGGTAAATGACCTCCCTGTTTTAAGGCGCCGAGGCCAAATTTGTCACAGCGCAGGCAACGCAGCGCTTCCTGTTTTGCTTCTGTATTGGAAAGTCCCAGTCCCACTGCCTGGAAATCCTGTTTGCGGATAGCGGCTTCCCGTTCCTTTATATTGCATCTTCCGCAAGGTTTGCGGTCAATGAAATGAGGAGTGGAAGCTTTCACCCCAAAATCCAGCTTATGACTGTAACCAAGATAGGAATCAATGTTGATAGCGGCTACCTTGCCGGCTGCAATGGAACGGATCAGGGTTGCGGGACCGGTTACACAGTCTCCGCCGGCAAAAATACCATTTGTTCCGACTACCGTACCGTCAGCTTTTGCATCAATAACGCCTCTGTTAACAGGAACGCCCTGTTGGCTGAAACGCTGCCATTCAATATCCTGGCCGATTGCAGAGACGATCAGATCGCAGGGAATTTCCAGTAAAGGCTCCGGCGCATCGTATGGTTTTGGACGACCGCCCTCAATAGGACCTGCAATCTGCGGACGAAGGGCCAGTGCTTTTACTTTTCCTTCATTATCTGTTATTACATGATCCGGTGCGCATAATTCCATTAACTCGCAGCCTTCAGCAATAGCGCCGTCAATTTCTTCATTTAAAGCAGGCATATCAGCACGGCTGCGGCGATATGCAATATAAACTTTATCGGCGCCCAGGCGAATGGAAGTACGGGCCGCATCCATGGCCACGTTTCCGCCGCCTACGATGACAACTTTTTTACCGGTAAAATCAGGCGGATTACCATATCCTACATCACGTAACATGTTGATAGCGGGAACAACGCCTTTGCTGTCTTCGCCATCGATGCGCATGTGTTTGGCTGTATGAGCGCCGAAAGAAAGATAAACCGCATCGTATTCTTTTCTCAAATCATCCAAGGTAAAGTCTTTGCCAACAGAAACGCCGAATGTAGTTTTAACACCCGTAGATAAAATATGTTGGATATCCCAGTCCAGATATTTTCTAGGCAGGCGGTAAGCAGGAATGCCATAACGAAGCATTCCGCCCAATTTATCCAGGCGTTCTAAAATGGTAACCTGATGTCCCATAAGCTGTAAGTAATATGCAGCTGTGAGACCGCCGGGTCCACCACCTACGATAGCAACTTTCTTGCCGGTTTCGGGTAAACGGGCGGGTGCAGGAACATCATTTACATGTTCTACCGCAAACCGTTTTAGTCCGCAAATATTGATGGCATCATCAATCATATTGCGGCGACAGTTTGCTTCGCAGGGATGTTCGCATACAAATCCGCAGGATGCCGGAAACGGATTGTCTTTACGGATAAGACGCACGGCATCTTCATTTTTTCCATCAGCGATCAGGGAAATATATCCAGGGATGTCCACATGGGCCGGGCAGGCAACCCGGCAGGGAACAGGCTGGTTCTGATGCATCAGGCAGGCATGATGTTGGATGTGTTCCTGGTATTCATCGGCGAACGCAGCCAGGCTGTTCAATACCATTTCTGCTGCTCCGTAACCGATGGCGCAGTCTGCGGAAAGGAAAATACTTTCGGCAGTTTTACGCAAGATTTCCAGATCCTCTGGGGATGCTTCATTATCCAGGATTTTTTCCAGCAGGTCTCCTAAAGGTCCCAAACCAATTCGGCAGGGAACGCACTTGCCACAGCTTTGGGTATGGCACATGCGCACAAAGGAGAGGGTGATGTCAATGGGGCATACACCGCCGGGACTGGCTTCTAAGCGTCCTTCCATAGTCTGGTACATTGCGTCAAGAATTTTCTGGGATTTCTCCGGAATGTCCAGTGTGATTTTGCTCATGATGATTACCTTCCTCTGTAAGCAGTATGTTTTTGTAATTCTGCTTTCAATATAATATACCATATTTTCTCGATTTTACAAATATGATACACATTATTTAATCCTAAAAACTGTTGATTATATTGAATTTAAACAAAGTGTAAAGTTTTTTACAAAAAACTATTGACACATATTTTAAGAAGTGTTATTATTATCAAGTCGTCGCAAGACGATATATGAGTCAGGAAGCTTTTCCCAAGCTTGTACAAAGCGAAGAAAAGTTTAAGGCTCATTAAAAAAAGTAGTTGACAAAGTCCAAAAGATGATGTAAACTAATCAAGTCGTCGAAAGACGGCGGAACCTTGAAAACTGAATAACAAACCAGATGAATGTGCGGGTCGCACCCTCGGAAGAGGGG
>Ga0247608_10001200_pt1 | contig 37056 bp, 40 predicted proteins | sample 176DNAGHGlowgp2_FD_193490 | JGI IMG/M metagenome (GOLD analysis project Ga0247608, IMG submission 193490) | Sheep rumen microbial communities from Palmerston North, Manawatu-Wanganui, New Zealand - 1766 DNA GHGlow gp2 | ecosystem: Host-associated > Mammals > Digestive system > Stomach > Rumen ...
TTATACACAAAAACTAAAGCGTACCTTGAATCAAGTTTTCCTAAAGAAAGAAAGCACTGATATAATCTGTATAATTCGTCATTTGTAATCATTATATCATCCTTTAATAATATTTAGTTATCAACGGGTAGGTCATATTATTAGTATCAACTATCGAAACTAAATGTCACCACAAAGATTAATGTTTATTTCACAATAGAATAACTGTTCAAAGCTCGCAATATTTCGACTGCTCGTACAAATTGGTTCAAACGAACCGATAGGTACGAGCTTTTTTTGTGCCCATTTTTCTATGAAGGGAGGTGAAATCATGGCCGGAAACTTTGAAGGCATCAAAAACAGACGGTTCGGTATTGAGATCGAGATGACAGGAATAACTCGCTGTTCTGCTGCAAAGGCTATCCGAGATGTACTTGGCGGTTCTGTTGAGCATATCGGTGGCAGCTACGACAAGTACAAGATCTATGATGAGGACGGCAGAGCCTGGAGCATCGTCTCTGATGCAAGCATTGATCCGTACAAGAAGAATGGCGACAGGGCGAGTGATCTGTACAAGGTCGAGATGAACAGTCCCGTGCTTGACTATGAGGATATTCCTCTTCTGCAATCGGTCATACGAGGGCTGCGTAGTGCAGGTGCGATCACAGGACCTGAATATGATTGCGGTACACACGTGCATATCGACGCTTCGGACTTTGATGCACAAAAGATACGAAATCTCGTGAACATCTGGTCAAGCAAGGAAGATTTCCTCTGGGACGCACTTCAGGTATCATCTGCTCGCTCAACTTACTGCAAAAAGATAAACCGCAGCTTTGTCGAGCAGCTCAACCGCCGCAAACCCAAGGATATGGATACGATCAAACAGATGTGGTATTCGGAAACCTATCAAAGCCCGAGCAACCACTACAATCCGACTCGTTACCACGCACTCAACCTGCACAGCTACTTTCAGCACGGACATTTCGAGATACGAGCCTGCAACGCAAGTCTTCACGCAGGCGAGGTGAGAGCGCAGATAGTTCTCGCACTTGCTATCTCAAATGCCGCATTTACAAAGAAATACTGTTCACCGGCTGTATCGCATTCTGACAATATGCGGTACAGCTTTCGTGTTTTCTTACTGAATTTAGGCTTGATCGGTGACGAGTTCAAGAATTGCAGAACGCATCTGCTCAAACATCTTGACGGCAATATCGCTTGGCGGCATCCCGAAGATGCCATAGCACAGCGTGAACGGTTGAAAGCGCAAAGGCAGCAGGTTCAACACATTGAGCCTGTTCAGTCGGAAGAACCCGATGAAACCGAAGATGAGACAGAAGCAATGGAAATGAGTATGTAAGGAGGAAATATGGATAACAAAGAACCCAAGAAACTGCTGTATATCGCATACGGCAGCAATATCAATCTGTGGCAGATGGCATTGAGGTGTCCGCACTCAAAGCCACTCGATCCTGCGATGCTGAAGGGCTGGGAGCTGGAGTTCCGTGGAGTTGCAAATATTGTGCCTAACAAAGATTCAGAAGTACCGATCCTGCTGTGGGAGCTGGATCCGAGAGATATTCCAAGGCTTGACCACTATGAAGGATTCCCGAACAGCTACTACAAAGAGAATGTGGAGTTTGAGCTGAACGGTGAAAAGTGTGTAGGTATGGCGTATCTGATGACAAAAGATACAAGGCAGATCAATCCGCCGTCAAGCTATTACATGCAGACGATATGGGAGGGATACCTTGAAAACGGCATGGATACGAGCTATCTGCTTGAAGCACAGTCAAGAGCCTTGGACGTGTCATCACAGCGTGAAATAGAATCGAGGCAGGATATGTACGAGCTTGAAGAACAGTTTGACGAGGACGATGATCCCGATATGGAAGATGACATTCAGATGTCTTTCGGGATATGAAGGGGGTGAGAAAATGAAGTACAAGGGATATTGGATAACCATTGTTCCTGCCGATGACATCAGAAGGAGTGATGCAATGGGAAACGAAACGGTCTGCAAAGGCTTTAACATCAAGGTGTTCAAGGATAAGGGAAAGACCGAACTGTTCGATGAGTTCTCTGCCGCTGTCGGTCACGAGATACTTGAAAACAGCCTCGAGGAAGCCGAACAGTTCGCAAAGGACACGATAATCTGTGAGGAAAAGCAGTTTGATGCCTCGCAGGAAATGAGTATGTAAAGGAGAATGTCAATGGAAAAACTAACGCTCAACACAACGCTTGTGAGAAAGCAAGTCGCTTTTGAAACAGGACCTTGCGTAGTCGAAAAGGTAGAAGCGGTATCACATGCAGAGTTTGAAAACCTGCGTATGAACGCACTTAAGGACAACGATATAATCAGAAGGAACAAGGGATGTATGTTCTATGGAGCAGATAACAGCTTCCATTGTCTGCTTGTCTATGACAACGACCAGGGTGATGGACTGCTTATTGAAGCTGAAGGCTACAACTATGCGCGATTGGAGCAGTATATCCCGCAGGCCAAGCAGATCTATGAGGATTTCTGCCAGTCACAGCAGCTTGAACAGGACGAGACCGAAGATGAATCTATGGATATGAGCATGTGAGGTGATAAGATGTACGAAAAAATAGATATCCCGCAGCCACTTGCTGACGAGATACTGCAAAAAGCAGAAGCACAGGGCGTTTCAGCCGATGATGTCGTTATGAAAGCCCTGAGAAATATGTTAGGAAAGGATGAGAAAAATGCCGGATAACGAAAAGAAAGGCATCACCGTCAAGGTAGATGCACAACTTCATGCACAAGTAAGAGAATATATAGAAGCACACGGAATGACCATGTCGGAGTTTGTGGCAAAGGCACTTGACAGCGAGCTTCACACATCACAGACGAGAGGGGGTGCAAACGTGGCAAACAGAACCATTGCGTTTCAGGTCTCTGAGGAAACATTCGAAAGGCTTAAGGATTACCTTAGCCGTCATCCGGGTTTGACTCAGAAAGCTTTTGTTCTTGGTCTTATCGAGGCAGAGCTCGACCGTGATATGCAGCAGACCAATGAGGTCGAACAGCAGCCCGAGGAAACCGAGGATGAAGAACTCGATGAGGACGAGGAACTTGACGAAGATGAAGAAGAATCAATGGATATGAGCATGTGAGGTGATAAGATATGTTTATGACAGAAAAACAAGTTGAAATGCTGCGAAAGCAGTATCCGCCCGGAATGAGAATTTGCTGCGACGAAATGCCCAATGATCCGAGACCAATTGAAAGCGGTACGCTTGGCATGGTCGTAGGAGTCGATGACGCAGGTCAGATCATGATGAAATGGGATAACGGCAGAACGCTGTCCCTTATCCCCGGTGTGGACAGCTTCCACACCGTAGAGCAGACAGAAGATATGACCGAGGACATGGACGAAGGTCAGGTCATGTCGTAGGAGGTGCTGCGTTGATAAAATGTTTCGATATCTTCGCAGGTATCGGCGGATTCCGTTCGGGTCTTGAAAAAGCGGGCGGATTTGAATTTGTCGGTTCCTGCGAGATAGATAAGTATGCCCGGTGTGCATACATGGCGCTATACGACACCGGAAAGGAGGTGTACTTCGAAGATGCAAGAAAGATCGATCCCGAAACCTTGCCGGATTTCGACTGTATTTGCGGAGGATTCCCTTGCCAGAGCTTTTCGATCGCTGGAAAACGGCGAGGATTTGACGATGCAAGAGGAACCCTCTTCTTTGAAATTGCCAGAATTGCCGCCGTCAAAAGACCTAAGTATCTGCTCCTTGAAAATGTTCCCGGCTTGCTGTCGCATGACAAAGGGTGGACTTTTAAAGCCATCCTCGATGCGCTGGATGAACTGGGGTACGATGTCACATGGGAAGTGCTTAACAGCGCAGATCATTATGTCCCCCAAGCCAGAAAGAGAGTGTTCATTGTCGGATTTTCTCGAGACCGATGTGCCGGCAGAGTACTATCTTTCACAGAAGCAAACCCAAAAACTCTTGTCAGACGCATACCGGGGAGAGAAGGAAGCAGAGTCTATTCCACAGAAGGAATAGGAATCACTCTTACAAGCAGTGCGGGAGGATTTGGCGGTAAGACGGGACTGTACACCGATATGAATGAGGACCTTGCAATAAAGATCAAGTCGCTCACAGCAAAAGGCTATCAGCTTGCATATCCCGGTGACAGCATAGATCTTGCTTATCCGGATATGAACAGCAGACGGGGACGAGTAGGACATGACATTGCTCATACCGTTGTTCCATCTGCAACTCAAGGGTACTATGAGGTAAAATGCATTGATATGAATGCAGAGCCTAATATAACGGAAATTGCAAGATGCATAACTACAAGGCAGGACAGCGGTATAGGGCATCACAAGGGAGAAAAATCAGGAGTGATCGAGATCGATGAGCCGATACCTATCCATACACCGTTCCGTGAGAACGCCCGTCAGCAAGGCAGGCGGTTCAAGAGTGCTGGAGAACCTGCATTTACCATTACATCGACCGACAGGGACGGCGTTATCTGGATGGGTTTCATCCGCAAGCTGACTCCCCGTGAGTGCTGGCGGCTGCAGGGCTTTACGGACGAGCAGTTTGACAAGGTACGAGCTGTGGGTATTTCCAATGCACAGCTCTACAAACAGGCGGGCAATGCAGTTACGGTCACCGTAATTGAGGAGCTCGGAGAATTCATAAAAATGATAGACGATGAAAGAGAGGAATCTAATGAACAAGATAATGATATTTGAAAACGAAGAATTCGGTAAGGTAAGGTCAACGGTCATAAACGGCGAGCCTTGGTTTGTAGGCAAGGATATTGCAAAGATATTGGGATATCGGGATACGTCAGATGCATTAAAAAAGCATGTTGATGCTGAAGATAAGCTGAGTCGGTATTTTGCCGACTCAGGTCAGAACCGCCTTATGTATGTAATAAACGAATCCGGATTCTACAGTCTTGTACTTTCCAGTAAGCTGCCGACTGCAAAAAAGGTAAAGCATTGGGTAACATCAGAGGTTCTTCCTACCATAAGAAAAACAGGCGGCTATGTAGATGATCCCGACAAGTTTGCGGACTACTATCTTCCTTTTGCTGATGAAGCCACAAAGCAGATGTTCAAGATACAGCACGAATACATTCGTCAGCTTCATTCAAAGATAAACACCGATAAGCCAAAGGTAGACTTTGCAGACCAGGTTGCTGATACCACCAATGTTATCGACATGGGTGAGATGGCAAAGCTCGCCAACGACAGAGGTATCCGCATAGGCAGAAACCGACTGTTTTCCTGGCTGCGTGTTATGGGTATCCTTATGATGAACAACATTCCGTATCAGGAATATATGGACAGAGGATATTTCAAACTCAAGGAATCTTTGTACTATACGGATGGAGTGTACAAGACAAGACAGACCACATATGTTACGGGTAAAGGTCAGAGATATATAATCGACAGGCTGTTGAGAGACTATGCATCGGAGGTGTATGAGATTGCCTAATCATGTACGAAATGTGCTGACATTGTCAGGCGATGAAGAAAAAATCAAAGAACTGCTGGAGACTGTGAAAAACGATAAGTACGGCATAGGAACGATAGACTTTAACAAGGTCGTACCTATGCCCGATTACATCTATAAGGACAGCCTCGGCAGAGCTGAACAGGAAAAGTACGGCAAGGACAACTGGTACGACTGGTCGATAGCAAATTGGGGAACAAAGTGGAACGCCTACGGATACTATGAGGGCGGAGAGTATGCTCCGAAAGAGGGTGAAACCCCGACAATAACGCTGAACACTGCCTGGTGCGCTCCGCATCCTGTTATCGTAAAGCTGTCGGAGATGTTCCCCGATGTGGATATTACCCACGAGTGGGCAGACGAAGATATCGGTCGCAACTGCGGCAGATTCAAGTATTCTGACGGCGAAAGGATAGAGGAATACTATCCCGAAGGCAAAGAGGCTTATGATTTCTCTTTCAGAATGTGGGATATCACACCCGAGGAGTGCGGACTATCTCTCAATGACCGAGGTGATGGTTACATTACACTGTATTCGGACGATTACGACCTTGTCGAGGTCGAAGGGCAAAAGGCTCTGTTCTCAAACGAAAGGCTGACCAGAGCAGATATACCAAAGGGTATGTACTGCTATGATATCCGAAACGGTGATAACGGAGAGATGTGTTCTTTGGAAAAGAGAGTTGCTGTTGACCACGCAGGAACTATCGTGACCAAACAGCCGATAAATCTCGGAAAGCTCGAATGTATCGAGTTTAATGACGAAAACTTACCAAACTTCCTTGGGGAAAAGATGAACTTCAAGGACTTTATCGAGAATGATCTTGAACAGGAAGAAACTATGGGAATGGAGATGAGTGACACATGAGTATAGAAACTATTACTACAGAAGATCTGCGAAAGATGAAGGGTAAGGAAGGACTCATACTGCAGGGCTGCGGCGGAGAGCCGAAAGAGTGGCTTGAGGGCGTTAACAGAATGCTGAATGAGGCAGGTATCTTCCGAAATGGAAGCAAGTTTGAGAACTGCTATGTATTCAAGCAGGACAACCTCACCTGTATGCTGTTCCCGTTTGAAAACACCGAACTCGATGTCGCCAGGCTTGCGATGTGGCGACTTCAAAACTACGAGCTGTTCGGCGGCACCTGGCTTTCAGACTATGTACCGAACTACTTGGGCGGTTTTATCCAAGAAGATAAAGAACCGGTAAGAGAAAAGCCTAAATGTGCCTTGATCGGCGAGGACGGCAACATCTTCAACCTTATGGGTATCGCTTCAAGAACACTCAAAAACAATGGACAAAAAGCTGAAGCTAAAGAGATGTGCGATCGGATAACCAGCTCGGGAAGCTACCATGAAGCTCTCGGTATTATCGGAGAGTATGTGGACATTTGCTCCAAAGAAGAACTTGATGAAGAATATGATGAGGAAATGGATATGGGAATGGAAGGAGGAATGTGCTGATGAGTTTTCTGTTTGCGGGAATGATAGTCGGAATCGTTATCGGTTTGCTGCTTGGCTGCTTTGGCACATCGTGCTATTGGCAGGACAGAGAGAACCGCAGGCTGCGCCGTGAGATCGTGGAGTTGAGAAGCTGTGCAAGGGACGAATAAGCCGGTGGTGGATATGTCCTTGTGTCTTGGCAATGTGCCGCTTATGCTCGAAAAATGTCGAAAGGTTCTGGATAAGAAGGCTTTTGCAAAGCTCAAAGAACGAGTAAGTGAGGCACAGGGATACCTTGATGTCAAGGAGATATTCAAGGAATTTGTAAGGATAAAAGTATGATAGACAAGTCGTTTTGCTGTAATGGCAAAGCGGCGTTTTTCTTTCTGCCATTGCAGCACTGCGGCAGAAAGGAGCAAATGAACAGTTTTATGTCATGGGTAGGCGGAAAGAAAGCACTTCGTGATGAGGTGCTGAAAAGGTTTCCGCCATATTATGAAAGGTACATCGAGGTGTTCGGCGGTGCAGGCTGGGTACTGTTCCACAAGCCGCCGGGCATGGATTTTGAGGTCTACAATGACTTCAATTCAAACCTTACGAATCTATACAGATGCGTAAGAGCAAATCCCAACAAGCTCAAATACAAACTGCGGTATGTGCTTAACAGCCGTGAGGATTTTGACATTGTAGCTATGCTGCACAAGCGTGGTCTGTTTCACAGGCTAAAAGACTATGACCGAGCAGCAAAATTCTATCAGCTTGTAAGGTTTTCATATGCAAGCGGTCTTGACAGCTTTGGCTCTCAGCCGCACTCCCTGTGGTCGGACTTTCCGATGATAGATCTCGCTGCAAGGAGACTGCAGAAAGTTGTGATCGAAAACAAAGATTTTGAAAAGCTCATCAGGCAGTATGACCGCCCTGTGAGCTTTTTCTATTGTGATCCGCCATATTTCAATACCGAAAGCTATTACAAGGATGTAGGCTTTACAAGGCAGGACCACATAAGACTTATGAACGCACTCACAAGCATCAAGGGCAAGTTCCTTGTGTCATACAACGACTGCCCTGAGATAAGGGAGATATGGGATCAGCCGGGCATACGCATAGAAGCCATAACACGCATAAACAACCTTGCACAGAGGTATGAGGGCGGCAGCGTGTACCCCGAGGTCTTTATCTCAAATTACGATACGAAAGAACGACAAAACATGACCAGACAGCTCAATCTGTTTGATGACTTTACTGAAGGAGGACTTTACTATGAACGATAAGATAATACTTGCACAGAACATAAAAGGCACAGGAAAGGCTACATTTGAGGGACTTTATGATATTGACGATGATCCCGTTACTGTTGTAGTTGACAAGAATGATGACGGTGTATACATCGTTATCTACAAGGACATAGACGATGAGGATGAATACGATGACGAAGATGAGGACTATGATGACATAGATCCGTGCAGCATCTGCGAAGATTGTCTTCGTGAAGAGTGCTCAAAGCACGATAACTGCGATGACTGTCCAATAAGCCATTGCTGTGAGTCGATGTTTGAAAATGATGATTAAAGGGGGTGATGAAAATGTGCTTGACCAAAGAACACTGTGAGAATCATAAAGAGCCGCAGGACTACAAAGGAAAACTGCTGATCATTAAGCCGCAGGTGCTTGAGCCGCCGTTTCGGCAGAAGGAAACACAGTATTTCTTTGCACAAAACGGCTTCGGGTGTGATCCGAACAGTCTCGGTACTGCTGTGTTCGGACATTTCCTTGCAAACGGTCAAAAAGCAAGGCTTGAGCGTTCCGATTTCTTCGGCATAGCCGATAAGTCGCAGCTTCCAGTCTGGGCAGCCAACCGACTTGAACTGCTTGAAAAGCCAAGCATGAAGATAAGGGTGTTTCAGCTCAGGGAAGCAAGTCCTCTGACCTTTATGAACTTTGAGGAGACCTCAAAGCGAGGCGGAGTCAAGGATAAAGATTATCGTCAGATCTATGGAGGAACGGTCTTTGGAGAGAATCTTGAAGATGTGTTCAGGATCTGCAATACCGAGCTACCATACGGATATCACGGGCATTCATTGTCGGTGTCCGATGTGGTCGAGATATGCGATGGCAAGGACAAAGGCCTTTACTTTGTTGACTCCGTTGGCTTCAAGAAACTCGATGATTTCAACATCACTCAGACTGACCACGAAAATATGATGAAAGTGCTTATTCTCGAGAAAGACAGGCTGCCGTATGAAGCCGAGATAAAGCATAACATCTATGCTATGCAGCATATTGTCGGAGGTTCATTTGACATAATATACTTTGAGCCGAAAGAGGACGCAATCTGCTTTTGCAATGATGAGTTCCTGCTCAATGGTTCACAGCCAAATCGAGTCATCGGTGACACTCTGGTACACGGAACCTGCTTTATTGCAGGCAACAAAATGAACGAGTACGGCGAGTATGATTCGTGCTCTTTGACCGATGAGCAGATACGCAAGTACACAGAAATGTTCCCTCAGTCAGTCGTTATGACAGCAGATCTCGCAGTGCCAACACTTGAAGAAGAAACTATACAGGAAACTGAAGAGTTTTTGCAGACTTTTCAGTAATACAGAAAGGATGAGGAATATATGAAAATCAAAGCAAAGATAACCAGAATGGTGGACGGAAACTCCAAGATCAAGGCAATTGCCGATGTCAGCTTTGAGGGTGGTTTCAGAGTAACGGGCATCAAGGTTTGCCAGGGCAGCAAGGGTCTGTTCCTTGGAATGCCGTCAAACTCCTACACCAATTCAGATGGTGAGAAGAAGTACACGGATATCTTCTTTCCCACCACCAAAGAGTCGAGAGATGCTCTCACCAAAGAGGTTATCTCAAAGTACAAGGCAGAGCTTTCCCAGACTCAGGAACAGACTGCGTCAGAGGCTCCGCCTCCGCCTGAACCTGACTTCGGAGAACCCGGCTTTGAGGACGACTTCGAGGACCTTTTTGATGAACCTTCTATGTGAAGTGTAGGAAACTGTGCTGTGTAAACTGGTGAAAAGGTAGATTTATGCTGAAAAGTATGGAAATACGCCGAAAAGTGTGGTATACTGGCGGCAGTAAGGAATAACAAATGGGGGTGATAGTATGAGCAAAAAGATAGCTATCCTGCTGCTCGCCTTTATGCTGACAGCGTGTTCAAATGCAAGCACATCTGACAGTCATGCGGAAACTGAAGCGGTAAGCGAAACAACGACTACAACGGTTACGACAACAGATGACAGCGAGCAACCTACAACTACCACAACACAGATTACTGCAACATCGGCGAAAGAAAAAGAAACCGATACTACCACATCAAAGGTAACATCGGGATCAACTACCGGCACATCAGAAAGCACAGCTGCAGCAGTCACTAAAGCTGCTGCAACAACCACAAGGTCAACAACAATTAAAACTGTGCAGACCTCAAAAACAACTGCAAAATCAGCAAGCAAAACAACTGTAAAAGCAACTGCTAAACCTGCACAGGCAAAGACTGATCTGAGTAAACTCACTCCATATTGGAGGGCGCTGTATAAGATGACGGACGGAACTGCAACAAGAGCTGATTACGAAATTGTAAGAAACGAAATGCTTGCATACGGCAAAAAGCTCTACCCAAAAGTCCCCATCAACACAAAGATGCACCCTCTGATCACTAAAGACGGAAGGTATACTGACAGCTTCACTGAAGCACAAGGCGGGACCAATTCAAATGCAGAATACTATACTGTAGTTCCATTCGGAAATGTTGGGATCAAATCCAACTATGCATCAGAAGATGCCAGGTGGGCTGAAATAAGGACGTTTGATACCAACTTCAAAGCAGTGATAAGAAATACATTGAAGGACAATGAAAGGTTTGGAGATGTTCCGACAATATGGTATATCTCATACGGATTTGAAAACTACGGCAACGGCACAGGGTATTACACCTGGGTGTGCATGACCGCCTTCCCCGAGGATTGGAAATGAGTTGAATCCAGATCAATATGGCAATAAAGACTACGTTCATTATGAATGTAGTCTTTTTTTATGACATCATATAAGATATTAACACTAATACAAGAAAGGAAAATGATATGAACAAGATTTTTAAACGAATAGTAAGCTCAGTCGCTTCACTTGCTTTGGGCGTTTCAGCTCTTGCATCGTCATTTACAATGACAGCATCTGCTGCGGGACAGATAAACAGAGAATACACAATGATCCAGGACGATTACCCGCTTACGTCAGGCTCTTACGATATCTGGCGTCTGCAGCTTGGTCATCATATAGGCAACTATAGGTACGATGAACAGTTCGACGTGTTCTGCATCGAACACAATGTGCGCTCTGTCAGAGGCGGAGGTTATTACAAGGTAGGCAGCAACGGCTGGGGAACATGGAGAATTCCTGATATGGGGAGAAAAAGACTCATTTCGGAGATCTGCTACTATGGTTACAACAACAATAAGGACATGGCAAACTATGTTGCAACTCAGGCTTTGGTCTGGGAGGTTGCGGCAAACAGCAGAAATACTGAAACCTTTGCATTAACGGGAACATCTCTGAGATCTGCTGCTGCAGCTTATGGCTCTGCTGCAGCTTCGGCGTATGACAGGATAGCAAATAACGTATTGAAATTCAGGAGCACACCGAAAGCAAGTGCCGGGACACACACACTTGCATGGAACGGTACAAACTATGCTTGCATAATTGCAAAATCAGATGTAGGAACAAACGCTCCCAACGAGATCAACGATTTCAAATCAAAGGTCACATCGCAGGGCTTGACTGTTACTGAAAGCGGAAGCAACTACGTTGTATCATCTTCAACATATTTTTCTGGTACAAAGACCGTAAACTACAACAGACAGTTTGCACAGCCATTCAGCTATGACGAGTTTCAGAAAACATACTCACAGACTGTATGTATAGGAAACGGAGCAGATCCGAGAAGAACAAGCATCTCGTTTACTGCACAGCAGCCTACAGGTGATATAACCGTTGTAAAGAAATCAGCAAATTCACAGGGCGTTGAGGACGCAACGCTTGCAGCCTCAGTCAAGGCAGCAGCAAGGTTTATGGTACTGGATGTTGCAGCACAGAGATATATCAAGACAAGCATAGATACTCAGGGTAACTATGTATATAGATCAAGCGATGGCAATTCAGACACCTCGACAGATCCCGGAACGGTCTTCAAGCTCAACAACAGCGGAGAATTCAAGGTAACAAACCTTCCTATCGGCAAGACATATCGCATAATTGAGATCGCTACGGCTGCTCACTACGAAATACCAAAGGCAACGATCGAGGTCACTCTTGATGAAAGCAACAAGTCACAAACCAAACAGCAGATCAACAAGCACACTAACAGCTTGTACGTTTCAAAGAGAATTATCGCACAGAGCGATGATAAGAACCACATCAACGGCAAGGAACTTACAGGAGCATCAATGGCTATCGTTGCCGAGGACGGCACAACATTCGCAACGTGGACGTCTGACGGCAAGGAACATATCGTTTACGATGTACCCGCAGGCAAGTACACCCTTAAAGAGCTTGCAGCTCCCGACGGCTATCAGATAGCAACAGATATACAGTTTGAGATAGACGAGAACAACAAGGTAACTGCAACAGGCGCAACAGTCGAGAGCAAGGACGATATACCGCTTATCGTGATGTTTGATGACGTAACACGCACCGATATATCAAAGGTCAATGCGACTACGGGCAAGGAGCTTGCAGGAGCTAAACTTACACTCTATGACGAAAAGAACAACAAGGTTGACGAATGGACCAGCACAACAAAGCCCCACAAGGTTTACGGACTTGTTGTCGGTAAGACATATAGACTGTCGGAAAACCTTGCACCTATCGGCTACGCCAAGACCACTGACGTTAATTTCAAAGTCAAAGGTGTTGACAAGAACGGTAAGGCAATCGTAACGAAGGTCAAGATGAAGGACGAGGTAGCTAAAGGTTCTGTTGAGGGAATCAAGGTCGATGAACATGACAAGCCGCTTGAGAATGCGGTATTCGGTCTGTTCAAGGCTGACTGCAAGGAGCTCACCGAAGCAAATGCTCTTATGACTGCTGTGTCCGATAAGGACGGCAAGTTCGGCTTTGAGAAGATACCTTACGGCAAATATATCGTTACCGAGCTTGTTTCGCCTGACGGTTATGTGTTCAGCGATAAGCAGTATGATGTAAACATACGCAAGGACAAGCAGATTATCAAGCTCAAGGCTGTCAATGAAGAGATCACACTCAACATATCAAAGAAGGATGTCTACGGCAAAGAGCTCAAGGGAGCCAAGATGCAGCTTATCGACAAGGACGGAAAGGCAGTTGATGAGTGGATAACTGACGGTACGGTTCACGTTGTTAAGTGTCTCAAGGCGGGCAAGTATACTCTCAAAGAGGTTGCTGCTCCTTCAGGATATATCATTGCAACAGATATCGAGTTTGAGATAGACAAGTACAATAAGGTGACAGTCAAGGATGTAAAGGCTCTGGCGACTGACGATAATGGTGTTCCGACTATTGTTATGGTTGACGACACCACCAAGGTAAAGATCTCAAAACAGGATATGACCACAGGTAAGGAACTGCCGGGTGCAAAGCTTCAGGTTCTTGATGAAAACGGTAAGGTAGTTGAGGAATGGACTTCCACGAATAAACCTCACTACATCGAAGCCAAGCTGACCGCAGGCAAGAAGTACACTCTGCGTGAGGTAATTGCACCAAACGGCTACGAGAAGGCAACTGATATATCCTTTACAGTTGATGAGAAAGGAAAGGCAACACAGGTAGTGATGAAGGACGAGGTTACGCCCAATACACCTCCGGACAATCCTCCAAAGACAGGATATGTGGGCAACAGCCTTCCTATTGGCATCTTGCTTGGTGCAGTTGTAATGTGCGTAGTCGCAATGATATTTGCAAGAAAAAAGGATGATAAGAATGAGAAAGCTGACTAAGATACTTCTCATAGTCCTTGGGAGCTTGCTGCTCATTACAGCAATACTGTTTGTTTTAGATACAGGCGTTGGTCGAGATTTCGACTGGCGCCTGTTATCTATTTGAAAGGAGGAAGATAACAATGAGAAAGACAAAGAAACTGATAGCTTCGGCAGCAGCATTCGTGATGTCCACTATGTTCATGACAGTCACAGCGTATGCAGATGTGGCAGGTGCAGTTACAAGCACATGGTCAACGGCAAAAGCTCAGATCAAAAATGTCGTAAACAACGTGGTGTTCCCTTGCATAGACCTTATCCTTGCGGTACTTCTGTTCGTAAAAATAGGTTTGGCGTATATGGACTACCGAAAGCACGGACAGCTTGAATGGACACCGATTGCGATCATCTTCGGCTGTCTTTTGTTCACGCTGACAGCACCACTGTATGTATGGACGATGCTGCCAAACTAAACGACGAGCCTGCCTATGCAGGCTTGTCCTGCTAACCGCAGTATATTTCGGGAAAAATAAAAAAATATATGTAAGCACTTGATTTTTATTAGTTTTTCGGCTATAATAATATCAGACATTATATTAGCCGAAAAAGGAGGACGCTTATGTATATAACAAGGCACGCAGAAGAAACCGTCAAAGAGCTCGCATCAATGTTTGGTGCGGTTCTCGTTGCAGGACCGAGACAGGTCGGAAAAACAACTATGCTTGAAAAGCTCACCGATGGGATAAATCACGCAACGCTTGACGATCCTATAGTGCGGGAATCGGCATCTTTGCAGTCCGGAACTTTTTTCAAAGATAACCCTCCGCCTGTATTTGTCGATGAGATACAAAAAGCCCCTGAACTGTTTGAACAGATAAAGCTACTGCTTGACCGCAGCAGAAAAAAAGGACAGTTCTATATGTGCGGTTCTCAACAGTTCAAAATGATGAAGGGTGTTAGCGAATCACTTGCAGGAAGGATCGGTCTGGTAACGCTTCTCGGATTGTCTCTTAGGGAGATTAACAGAGTGGATTTTGACCAGCCTTTCATTCCAACTGATGAGTATTTCACAAAGCGTAAGAGTACTGTTAAGAATACTGAATACTCTGACATCTGGAACACTATCCACAGAGGCAGTATGCCTGAACTGGTCGAAAACTCTCAGTTCAACTGGCAGATCTTTTATTCCTCGTATGTACGCACATATATCGAAAGAGATGTTCGGGAACTATCCGAGATCGGTGACACTGTAAAATTTACAAGTTTTATGACTGCTGCAGCTGCGGCAACAGGACAACTTCTTAATCTTGCTTCTCTGGCAAGAGATGTAGGTATAAGTCTACCGACTGCGGAAAGATGGCTTTCAATACTTGTTGCCTCAAATATAGTTTACCTGCTCAGACCTTACTCAAACAATATGACAAAGCGTGCTGTAAAAACACCGAAGCTATACTTCCTAGACACAGGTCTTGCTGCATATCTGACAAGATGGACAACACCGGAAGTGTTAAAGAACGGTGCTATGGCCGGTGCTTTCTTTGAAAGCTTCGTTGTATCTGAGATCATCAAGAGCTATTACAACAAAGGATTGCTTGATCCCTCAATATATTTTTACAGAGATAAGGATATGAAGGAGATAGATATAATCATCGAAGAAAGCGGTACACTTTATCCTCTGGAGATCAAGAAGCACGCTGATCCATCAAAAAAAGATATAGAAGCTTTTAAGGTTCTGGATAAGTTCACTGACCTGAAAAGAGGAAAAGGCGGAGTGATATGCACTTACGATAAAGTGGTATCAATAACATCACAGGATATAACTATTCCTATAGACTATTTATAATCAGCGCAAAACAATATCGGCTGATGTAATATCAGATGTTAGATCAGCCGAAAACCAAATAATGAACAAAAGCTCTCGCTTATGTGAAAACATAGGCGGGAGTTTTTTGATTGGAGGTAAATATGAGAAAAGCATTCATAGCGGCGATTGCTGCAATACTGATCGTCTCGATGTCATCCTGCGGATACATTGGAGGCGAACAAACACCAACGGAAACCACAACGACCACAGAACTGACGATACCCACAATGCCTACGGATCAAGGTTCCTTAACCATGCCCGTGATGACTTCAGAGACCGTGACCACTACAACTAAAAGTGAGGCTGAACTCAAAAAGGAGGCAATGGACACGTTCCTTGCAGAGTTCTACTCGTCCAAGATATCCTTTGTGGATATAAGCAAGATTGTTGCAGAGGTGGTAAAGACATCACCTCTTGACCACAAGGAAGAATCAAAATCGGGACAGCAGATAGTGACTGTCAAGGGCAAAAGCGGCAGCGGAAACATTGACGTAATGAGGATAGATCTGACCAAAAGCTGTCTTGACTATGAGGTTGAGTATCTGCTCGCAACAATGGGCGATCACTACTTTGATAAGACCATAAATGCAGTCAAAGGAATTAGCAAAAAGGATTTCAGTACCAACTACAAGATGACCAGCAAGGTTGTATCCAAGGGCAAATATCAGCAATACGCTTTTGCCCAAAAGACGGACGGTACTGCTAATCAGTTCATCTATGTCGAGAGCTATGCCGTTATAGCTGATAACAAGCTGACTGTGATCACAGGGCATTTTGTGTCGACAGACATTTCAGAACGACAAAACTTCTGCAAGCTGCTTGAAAGCTTGAGAGGCAAACTAAGCACATAGGAGGAAAATATATGAATATACGAGTTGAAGGCGGAAAAATATCAAAGAAGGAACAGGAGGCATACGCAGAGTATGCGAGGAACAAACACCCCGATATGCGGATATCCTCGCTCATAATCAACGTAAACGGCGAGTACGTTGACCTGACCTGCTATTACGATGCTGTACCGTTCCAGAGGATAAGGCGAATCACCGGATACCTTGTGGGTGATCTTGGCAGATTCAACGATGCAAAGCTGTCTGAGGTCGAGGACAGGGTTTCTCACAATATGTCACAGTCTATGTAAGGGGGAATTATATGGCATATATCCCATTTACAAACGAACAGCTCATTAGAGCAAACACAGTTGATCTGGTGGAGTTTCTGCGTCTCAAGGGCGAAAAGCTCGAAAGATGCGGCAAAGAGCATAAGCTGGTGTATACCGACAGTTACGGAAAGCACGACAGCATAATGATCCACGGCAGCAGTTGGTTTGATCATAAAAATCAGGTCGGAGGCGGTGCAATCAAGTTTATGCAGCAGTTCTACGGATTGCCTTTCCCACAGGCTGTGCAGACTCTGCTCGGAAAAGACTGTGAACTGCTTGCACATAAACCTGCAGAGAGTATTGCAGAAAAAGAAAAGGCGGAGTTCAGACTTCCGCCGGGAAACAAAACAATGTTCAGAGTGTTTGCATACCTTACCAAACAGCGTTTTATCGCAGGTCAGGTAGTATCACACTTTGCTCACGCACACACTCTCTATGAGGATTCTGAGCATCACAATGCTGTGTTTGTCGGACTTGATGAAACCGATGTCCCGAGACAGGCATCACGCAGATCAACAAGCACCTACACAAAGTCATTTAAAAACACGATCGAAGGCTCGGACACACGTTACAGCTTCGCCCACTTTGGCAAGTCAGACAAGCTGTTCGTGTTCGAGTCACCGATAGATATGATGTCGTTCATAACGATCTATCCGCATGAGTGGCAACAGCACTCATACATCGCTATCAACGGCGTTTATGAGCATCCGCTGATGCAGGCATTAAAGAACCACGATAGCCTCAGGCAAATTGTACTGTGCCTTGATAACGATGAAGGAGGCAGGGACGGTGCTGAAAGGTTGCGGGATATCCTGCACGATGCAAGGTACGACAGAGTGTCCATACTCTCGCCCTGTCATAAGGACTGGAATGAGGACCTGAAAGCACTAAACGGTCAGCAGGCTCTGCCGGGCACACCGAGCAGACGAAAGCAGGTATATTTCGATAAGGTTCGGCAGATGAGCAACCTCTATTGCCGTACCGATAAGCTGACCTCACAGCTCCGATACGCTTACAAAAACGCTCAATATCGCTATCTTGCCGAGTATGCACTTGCTGGCTCGGCATATTTTATGCGAGTAAAAGATGAAAGCAGCGGTTTTGTTGCACTGCAGAACAAGCTCATAAAGTCTTACCGAGGGTACTCTGATAAAGGCAAGCTGGCGACCAAGCTCCACGAGCTGTCACAAAGGTTCAAAGTAGCGATAGCTGATGTTCAAAGACCGGGCAGGACCGATGAACAGTCGGTAGAAACCGCAAAGAAACTGTATGACCTTGCGGATCAGGCGCTGCGTGTATCGACTGAAATGGAACTGATGCAGCCTGTGCAGGAGCAGACAGAAACCGAGGAAGAACTTGATGAAGATGAGGACCTCGGCATGAGTATGGGGTATGGGTGATCTCGCCCATACTCTGTTCTCGCATTGTCATAGCCCTTGCGTCATGGTGGCATAACATGAAGTACCCAAATGATATATATCTATCTATCAGCAAAAGAAAGAGTTAATATATATACTAACTAAAGAGAGGAGGTAAGAACTTGCAGGGAAATATGCTTGCTATAGGGCTTTTAGCTGTTGCAGTTATAGTCTTCGTAGTGATAGTTAATCTGCTTGATAACCGGGGAATAAACAGGATCAAAGCTAAGAAGGTCGGTGACGGTCAGCACGGAACTGCTCGTTGGGCAAGCCCGTCTGAGATCAATCGATCTTTTTTCTTTCTGCCATTCGAGCCTCAGGCTTGGAGAGAGGGAAAGAACTTGCCGACTGTTCAGGGAACGATCGTAGCCTGCAAAGGTAAAAAACATACCACTGCCGTTATTGACACCGGTGATGTCCACACGCTGATGATAGGTGCAGCCGGTGTCGGCAAGACGGCGTATTTTCTTTACCCGAACATCGAGTTTGCCTGTGCATCGGGAATGAGCTTTCTGTCAACCGATACAAAGGGCGACATAGCGAGGAACTATGCTCGTATCGCCAGCGAGTGCTACGGTTACGATGTGTCTGTTCTTGACTTGCGCAACCCGACAAGAAGCGATGAAAACAACATTTTGCATCTTGTCAATAAGTACACGGATATGTGGCTGAAAGATCCTAAAGACATAGCATCAAAGGCAAAAGCCGAGAAGTATGCAAAGATCATTGCAAAGACAGTTATCAACATCGGCGGTGCCGACAGTTCAGCCTACGGACAAAACGCATTCTTCTATGATGCGGCTGAGGGCCTTTTGGCATCGGTCATACTGCTTTTAGCCGAGTTCGGTAAGAAAGAAGAACGCCACATTGTATCTGTTTTCAAGCTGATACAGGAGCTGGTCGCAAGACCGAAACCAAAGGAAAAGATGTATTTCCACACCCTGCTTGAGAGTATGCCCAGCGAACACAAAGCAAAGTGGCTTGCTGGTGCAGCACTTTATTCCTCAGATCAGGCAATGATGTCTGTAATGTCAACGGCACTTTCAAGGCTCAACAGTTTTCTTGATTCCGAAATGGAGCAGATACTGTGTTTTGGCACGGCAATAGATGCAGAGAGCTTCTGCATGCGCAAATCTGCGATATTCATGATACTGCCCGAGGAAGATCAGTCAAAGTACTTTATGGTCAGTCTGCTCATACAACAGCTGTACAGAGAGATATTGACCATTGCCGATGAATGTGGCGGTGCACTCCCAAATAGAGTAATGTTCTACTGTGATGAGTTCGGTACATTTCCAAAGATCGAGGGCGCAGAGGCAATGTTCTCGGCAGGTCGTTCAAGAAGAATATCCATAGTTGCGATCATACAGTCATTTGCACAGCTGGAGCAAAAGTACGGAAAGGAAGGCATGGAGATCATAACCGACAATACCCAGCTCACAGTGTTCGGAGGATTTGCACCAAACAGCCAGTCGGCAGAGGTGCTTTCCAAATCGCTTGGCGAGCAAACCATCCAGTCCGGTTCTGTGTCTATCGGCAAGGAACGGTCGCAATCCATACAGATGATGGGCAGACCGCTGATGACGGTCGATGAGCTTAAATCAATGCCCAAGGGCGACTTCATAGTGATGAAAACAGGAACATACCCCATGAGAGTGCATCTGAAACTGTACTTCGATTGGGGTATTATCTTTGGTGAACCATTTATCCACGAAGACAGAGGTGCAAGACAGCCTGAGTATTCAAGCAGAGAAAAGCTAACTGCTGCGATAGCTGCCAAGTATCCTCAAGTCGTTAAAGTCCCCAAAGCCGAACCTATGGTCATAGAGCATCCTGACGAGGAAAATGAGGAGATCGTTGAGATGGAACCAAACAATGACGAAAAGAGAAAAACAAACATCAGAACAAACAGATAGGAGGGAAGAATTGATACTATCACGGAGAATATATGATCTTGACTTGCCGCACAGAGCCGTGAGTGTATATGTTTATCTGTGCGACAGAGCAAACAAAAAAAGAGTGTGCTGGCCGTCAACGGTTACGATATCCAAAGACCTGGGACTATCGAGGAGAACGATATTCCGAGCCTTAAATGACCTTGAAAAAGCGGGGATCATAAAGCGTATTCCACGCAGACGAAAGACAGGCGGCTGGACATCGAGTCTCATACGATTGGAGGTGGATAAGAATGTTTAGTTGGTTAGGTGATGTATTTGACTGGGTCTGTGACGGTATAGGCTGGGTGTGGGATCACACGTTAGGTGCTGTTATTGGCGGAGTCGGCAGCGCTATCTGGGACACAATGTTCAAATGGCTGTTTGAAACGATATACAAGGCTGTCGCCAAGATATTTCAGGCGATAAACAACTCGGCAACGGATGTGTTTGAACTATCTTGGGTGCAGGCATTCGTCAAGCTGTTTTACAACTTCGGCTGGATGCTGTTCGCCTGCGGACTTGTGGTCGCAGTTTTCGACTGTGCGGTCGCTTACGAGAACGGATCAGCAAACATCAAGAGGACATCTATTGACATAATCAAGGGGTTTATGGCGGTCAGTCTTTTTGCGATACTTCCACAGCAGCTGTACTCACTGTGTGTAAACCTGCAGGGCTCGTTCTCGGTCGACCTGATCGGTATATTCCTGAACAGCACGACAAAGACCGTAGCAAGTACGGCAATGGGCGTGCTTGCGGATCTCATCAAGGAGGTGTCGCTGTTCTCGCTGTTCTTCATAGTCCTGCTTGGCTATGCGACCGTCAAGGTCATCTTTGCAAACATCAAGCGAGGCGGTGCTCTTCTGTGTCAGATAGCCATAGGTTCTCTGTATATGTTCTCGATACCGAGAGGGTACACCGAGGGCTTTCAGGGCTGGTGCAAGCAGGTCATAGCAACTTGCATCACGGCATTTTTGCAAACAACGATATTGTACCTGGGACTACTGACCTACTCACAGCATCCGTTGATGGCAATGGGCTTATGTTTGTCATCGACCGAAGTGCCAAAAGTTGCACAGATGTTCGGACTGGATACATCGGTACGAATCAATATGATGAGTGTTAGCCACACGCTGAGTATGGGAAGTAAACTGCTTGGAAAGGTGAAATAACGAATGGAGGAATCTATGAAAACATATATCTACCCTGAAAACCTCAGAGCCAATGTAAAGCTGTGGTTCTGGAGCGTTCGGGACTTTATAATCATCTGCACAGGTGTGATACTGTCTGTGGTGTCGCTGGTATATCTGCTGAATATACTGCCAGCCGCCGCAACGCTGTGCTATGCATTCGTCAGCTTTCGTCCTGACGAAAACTCAATACTTGACTTTATTGTGACTGCCTTCCGGTTCTTCTGCACATCGCAGCAAGAATTCAAGTGGCAGCAGAAGGGAGAAATATAATGGCAAAAAGAAAAAACGGCGTTCAGAGTCTTTTAGGCTTTGAACGCTTTACTCGTTACGGCGTTAAGACTGACAAGGACGAGGTCGTGCTGTTCGCAGTTGAGCCTACGAACATCTCGGTAATGTCTAAAGCGAATGTCGAGATCAAAGTCCACTCATTGATGATGGTCCTGTCTGTAATACCCGATCTGCAGATAATCGCTATCGACAGCGCCGAACGATTCGACAGCAACAACGCATATATGTTCAAGAGACTTGAATCCGAGCAGAACGAAGCGGTTCGTAAACTGCTTATGGCTGATATCGAGCATCTTGACGAGATACAGCTTGAAATGTCATCAGCCCGGCAGTTTATGTTCGCCCTCGCTTTCAAGAAAGAAAAGCCAGAGCAGATATTCAACACACTCAACCGAGTTGAGAAAACGCTGTCCGAACACGGCTTTACAGCAAGACGAATGAGCAAGGCAGAGATAAAACGAATGCTTGCCCTTTACTTCGGCTCCTCGCTTACAGGCGATGAAATACCCGATGTCGAAGGTGAAAACGAATTTGAATTGGAGGCGAAAGAATGAAAAAGAAAAAAATAATGACCCAAGAACAGCAAAGCGCTTTTGAAGCGAAAACCTATTTTGATATGGTCACGCCGGGCGTAATTAAGTTCTATCCCGACTACTATATCTGCGGCAACTTCTATAAATCTTGCTGGGCGGTGACAGAGTATCCGCCGACGACCGATGAGTTTGCTATCCTCGGTCACCTTGCAGACCGCAACGGCGTGACTCTGCATATCTATGATAGGCTGGTGGATAGCACAGAACAGCGCAAGATCGTTCAGCAAGCAATGAGGAAAAACCACATGATGACAACTGTGAACGATGTAAACGAAAGCATCAAGGCACAGGACAATATCAACGATGTGGTTGAACTTATCTCGGAACTTCGCCGCAACAAAGAACCTCTGCTGCACTGTGCTGTTTTTATCGAACTGCGTGCAGCAACACATGAAAAACTCAAAGAACTGCAGTCGGATATCCAGATGGAGCTCACAAGGGCAAAGATTTCTGTGGACAGGCTGCTGTTGCGGCAGAAAGAAGGCTTTTTGTCCTCTCTGCCATCGGGCATCAACTGTTTTGGGACGCAGTACGAGCGTGTTCTGCCTGCAAGCTCTGTGGCAAATCTGTACCCGCTCAATTATTCCGGTAAGACAGACGAACACGGCTTCTATTTAGGTCGTGACAAGTACGGCACAAACATACTCGTTGATTTTGATAAGCGAACCGCAGACAAGACCAACTCAAATGTCCTTATCCTCGGTAACTCCGGACAGGGCAAGAGCTATCTGTTAAAACTGCTGCTGTGCAACCTGCGTGAGTCAGGAAAGAGCATCATATGTCTGGATCCGGAGCATGAATACGAGGAACTGTGCAATAACCTCGGCGGCACATACATTGATATGATGTCGGGCGAATATATGATAAATCCTCTCGAGCCTAAGTCGTGGTCGGACGGCGAAAGAGGCGGTGAGGATATGCCCGAGACCTTCCGCCAGGTCTCAAAGCTCAGCCAGCACATTTCTTATCTCAAAGACTTTTTCAGATCGTACAAGGATTTTACCGATGCGGAGATAGACACAATAGAGATCATGCTGATGAAACTCTACGGTCGCTTTGGCATAACCGATACCACTGACCTTGACGAGCTCAAAGCTGAGGACTACCCGGTGATGTCAGATCTCTATGACCTGACCGAAAAGGAGTTTATGGCATTTGACAGTCAGATCAAGCATCTTTACACAGAAGAAATGCTTCAGAATGTGTGCCTCGGTCTGCACTCGATGTGCAAGGGAGCAGAGGCAAAATACTTCAACGGACACACAAATATCAAGGATTCCGAGTTTATATGTTTTGGTGTCAAAGGTCTTATGGATACGAATAAGCATTTGAAAAATACGCTGCTGTTCAATATCCTCTCATACATGTCAGGTCAGCTGCTCGGCAAGGGAAACACAGTCGCAGCCATAGATGAGCTGTACCTGTTCCTGACTAATCTCACGGCTATCGAGTACATCAGAAACGGCATGAAGCGTGTTCGTAAAAAAGAGTCCTCGTTTATTCTGGCGAGCCAGAACATCGAGGACTTTCTGCTGCCGGAGATCAAAGAGTTCACCAAACCGCTGTTCAGTATACCAACATATCACTTTTTGTTTAACCCGGGCAACATCTCATCCGCACAGTTCATTGACACGCTTCAGCTGGAGCAGTCGGAGTATGAGCTTTTCAAGTTCCCCGAACAGGGACTGTGCTTCTTCAGATGCGGCAACGAGAGATATCTGCTGCAGGTAATTGCTCCAAAGCATAAGGCAGCCCTGTTCGGAAATGCAGGCGGACGATAAGGGAGGTGAGCAGAATTGTTTGCAAAAGATAAAGAAACGAGTGAAGCTGTATATGCTTTGAAAACTAAGATAGATGCAGAATATGAAAGTATGAGGGAAGCGTGGTGGAATATGACCCCCGATGAACTTATTGAGAACTCCGGCATGATAGCGGCAGCTAAATTCATAAAGGAAAACATAGAATCGTGCGTTACAGCTGAGCAGGCTGAATGTCTTGCTTCAATAAGTGATCCATTGAATACGCTTATTGAATCCATGAATTTTCGTTACGATGCTCACGGAATTGAGGACATCAAAAGATCATGCAACCAATTGTTCAACGAGAGTTTCAAAGAAGAACTCGAGACTGTTGATGAGATTGAACAAGATGAAGGCATGATAATGCAGTAAGGAGTTGATAGCAAATGGGTGCAAAGTTAGTCAAGCTGTTGGCATCATTCGTTCCGAAGAAAAAGCTTGGTAAGAAACTTGGAATACTTGTTCTATCCATTGCTTTCGGTTTGATTTTCCTACTAGTGCTGCCTGTGGTTGTGATGAAGTCAATGGGAAAGTTAAGCGGTAACTCGGTAGCACCTACTCTCGATTCGAGATACCTGACCGAGTCAAACATCAAGGCTCATATGTCAGACTCCAATCGTGAACTGGTCGAAAGAATGGAGCGTGATGGGCTGGCTATCGAAACAAAGATGAACGAGCTGGGCATCAAAGAGCAGACGGTCAAGGCACAGCTGATATACATGACTGAGGCTGAAAAACTGACAAATCTGGATTCAGATGCCTACTGCAATCTCTTCAAGTATGCCACCGATGATAAGTCGCTACTGGACAGTCTGAACCAGAACTACGGATTAAGTATTGACTACGAGGAGTTCACGCACGTCTATACCTTAACCATGAACGCACACATCAATGAGTATATGTTCAGCGATGAGGATACAAAGAACGCAGCCGACCTTGCTGCCTGGGCGGACAATGCATACATCTCAGGATGGAAATACAAAAAGGATTGTTACGGGGAAAAAGACAAGGAGGATCTTGTTCGATGTGCTGATGGTGCAGGACTGATAGAAGGCTACCTGCGGTATGATCCCGACAATAAAAAGTTCGGAGAGAAAACTGTCGTAGGCTACACGATAAAGGGTGATGCATCAGCCAAGCCGGAGGTCAAAGGCATAGGTTTGTATGACGGAGAACAGTTTGGTATCTATGTCGGCAATGACAAAGTGGTCTACGCATCAAAGGATAAAGGTTGTGTCATAAAGGAGTCAGTATCGGAAGGTCACTGGACCAAGTGGTGTACCTACGATGACATCAGATACACAAGTGAGATAGGGGGTAGATAAAAAATGAAAATGACTTTGAACATAAGTCTTCCGCCCGAAAAGATTCAGGCGATCAATCTTTTTCTGGAACAGAAGAATACAACCTTGCCGGCAGAACTGCAGAAGTATACTGAGCAGCTCTACACCAAGATCGTACCACAGCCAGTCAAGGATTATATTGAGGCAAAGGCTGACAGCTCAAAGGCGGATAAAAAGTCTGCGGATAAGCCAAAGCCGTAGCTCGCACCAGTCGCACCACAATGCGCCGTGTGCGATTTTCAGGCAGCGGGTCGGGAAAGGATACCACCCCGAGGGCAGATGGCTCTTTTTGAGCATTTCTCGCAGCGTTTACGAACAGCGAGAGGGAGGGAAATTGGGTGTGGTTTTTAGTTTGCGAGTTAAAGTTTCGGGGTCGTTGCCCCGAAACGATCACAGCGGACGGCAAAGCCGACCGCATTCTACGAGGAAAAGCCAACATAGGCAGAAAGGGGTTGTAAAATCGACGATTTTGAGATTCAGGCGTTGTAAAGACGAAACAGCCGTTAATACGAGAGATTCACAGGAGTTGGGAGGTGAATGTGATGAGTTTTAAGAATAAGACGAAATTTGCACTGTGGGTATATCCGCAGACACTTAATGATGTGGAAAGTCACTACCGATTTGATAACTGCAGATCGCAAAGTGAATTCATTGAACGAGCAATTAAGTTCTATATCGGATACCTTGATGAAGAAAAAGGTGTCAACTATATATCTCCGATGATCACGGAAACAGTCAAAGCTGAGATCAAAGGGACTGAGCAGAGGCTCGCCAGACTGCTCTTCAAAGTTGCAGTTGAACTTGGAAAGCTGTCTCATGCTTTCGCAGCTGTCAATGAGGTTGACGATGAAACTATGAGAGCCTTGCATGCGATGTGCGTTGACGAAGTGAGAAAAATCAACGGCATCATTACCTACGAAAATGCTGAAAAGTATCAGCATGGTGGATAAAATAGTCCGGGCGAAAGCTCGGACTCTGATACATATTGAAAGGAGCATATATGCCGAGAATAATCGTAACGAGCCGCTATCTGAAAAGCGGAAACAAGAAAAACTTAAGTAACTATGTGAAGTACATCGCTACCCGTCCCGGGTCTGTAACCAAGGACACACCAAACAAGGACAAGCAAGTAACAGAGAAACAGAAAGAACTAATCGAGACTATGCTGAAAGATTTTCCTGACAGCAGAACGATCTATGAGTACGATGACTATGTAGCAAATCCGAATCAGAATTCAGCATCTGCTTTCATATCCGAGGTGCTCGAAAGGTATTCCGACAGGATGGACAGTATGCAGAATTATATCTCCTATCTTGCTAACAGACCGGGAGCTGTCAAGCACGGCAAGCATGCACTTTTCAGTCAGGAGGATAAGGAGATTGAACTTAACAAAGTCGCAAAAGAGATCGCTGAACACAAAGGAAATGTGTGGACTCATGTGGTTTCCCTACGCAGAGAAGATGCTGAAAAGATGGGATACACCGATCTCGAATCGTGGAGACGGCTCATACTTCGCAACATACCTGTGATAGCAAAACAGTCAAAGATCGATATGAAAAATCTCAAATGGTATGCTGCGTTTCATGATAAGAAAACGAATCCACATGTTCACATAGTTGTTTATTCAACTGATGCCAAAGAAGGTTTTTTGACGAAGTCAGGTATCGAAAAGATCCGTTCTGCGTTTACAAATGACATCTATCACGACGAGTTGTATTCGCTTTACGGTCAGCAGAACACACTGAGAAACAAACTGAAGAAAGAGTCGGAAGAACTGATGTCGTCACTTTCACTTCTCTCAAAAGATGACTTTGAAATGTCTCCGGAAGTGATTCAGCTGGTATCAAAACTGTCGGCGCAGCTCAATGAACATAGGGGCAAAAAGTATTATGCTTTTCTCAAACCGCAGGTCAAGCAGACCGTTGATGAGATCTTCTCACAGCTTGCAAATAACGAAAAGATCAAAAAGATGTATGAACTCTGGTGCAAACTCGAGCAGAACAAACATGATACCTATTCCTCTGCCAAAATATCGTTTCCGCCTTTGGTAGACAATGTGCAGTTTAAATCTGTCAAGAATATGATTATACGAACTGTGCTTGATATGAACTTGCCTGAAGCGGAAGGAGCAGCTGAACAAGAGCAGGCTGATGAGGAAGAAACAGTCTTCTCCCCTGCTGATATTCCCGTTAGTGACAACTCATCTGATGATAAAGCAAAACAGACAGAACAACAACCAAAAGAACAAGAGGCTCTCACAGCGACTGTGATGAGCCTCTTTATGAATTTGTGCAGTGTCATCCAAAACGATTATGCTCAGGAGCAACGCAAAATGCGAACAAAAGTTGATAAGAAACTGCTGAAAGTGATTCGGAAGAAAAAGATAAGTTTGGGGTATAAGTATGATGATATAACAATTACTCCTCAATAATACTGTCAGATAACAATGGAATCAGTTGATGGCTCTCACCTTGACTCGTACCAATTAAACCTTTATCCTGTTTATGCACTCGCCCGTGTTGTCATCAAATACGAAGACATACTCGCCGCAGGTCTCAAAGATGTATTTGCCTTTTTCCTTTACGCCGTCAAGATCATACTCATCGAGCTTCTCCAGAGTTTTGTTATCACAAACGAGCAGCTTCCCGTCTTCAAAAGCTATATAACGGCTGTCATTGATCCCGATTATTTTTCTTGGTGCGACCACCTTACACACATTCTGCATAGTTGCCTTATCTATGATAAGGATCCTGCATTCCGAAACGTCATTGGTTTTGTCGGTAAACTTTATTTTGGGGAGAGTTGAGCAATACTGCATATACACATAGCTATATTTTTCGTCGCTGAAAAAATACCTTGGATACTCATGAACAGTCTCATCGCATATCACTTTATCAAGAGTGAGCTTGTTTTCAGCATCACAGGTGTATCTGTTTACGGATCTTCCTGTGGAAGTATTGTATGCTGTCGCAAAAAACGCATTCTCTCCGTCTGTTTTGTGAATATAAAATCCGTCTCTGCTGATAACAAAAGCAGGACTGTTCTTGTTTTTATCAAGTATCTCAAAAAATCCTGATTGGTCTTTTGCATCGGTCATATAAATGTGATCGCCAAGCTCGGTGAATTCAACGCTATGTTTTTCATCCCAATACATTTTTCTGCTTTTAGATTTCGCAAGCTCCGTACTATTTCCGCTTTTCAAATCAAAAAATGATGGTTTTATATAATAGTGATCGTCCTCGCTCAAAGTAATAATTAAATCGTCACATACAATGAAATGCTCCTGCTGCTTGTTTAACGTAAACAGCTTGTTGGTATCTGTGCCGTCATAAGCATAGACCTCTCCCGTTTCGGGCTTGTAAATGTATAGCTTGTCCGCATAAACATTTAACAAGCAGTTGGCAAGCTCGGCATCTATGTTTTTTTCGTCCGATAAGCTGTACAGCCCTTGCGAATCGGCATAATAAATGCTGTCTTTATATGTGCAGGTCTTTGCCGAATCCAAGCTGCCGTACAAGTGCGCCGTGACCGTGTATTCGGACTTTTTCTTTTCGTCAATCAGCTTAAAAAACTTTATAAAAAGAAAAACCGATGCGGCAAGAACAATAAATATAGCAATAATAAATAATACAATATTATTGAGTAATAGTCCTTTTTTCTTTTCCTCCATTTTACCACCTTTTTTATTTTTCCAATACGCAGATAAAAATCAAATCTTGTTTTTTACTCAAAAGTTCTTCTATATCTTCTATTGGCTCGCATTCCTGCACATCGCAATCCTTGTTAATCATAACCATCTCATTCGATTCCATGTTTTTTGTTATACAAAAAGTATGAATGTTAAACTTCTCATTATTAATATATGAAACGATGATTGATGAAGCATGGTTGTCTTTTATCCACGGCTCTATTTGTTTTAAATAAGCTTTCTTCACATAACCTCCAACTGCATTTGCACAAACTGGAATTATTTTATTTATACCATGTGATTTTAAACACGATTCGATTCTTGTTGAATTTGAACCAAACCCGCCTTTTTTCTTAAAACTTGGGAAATCTATCAACGCATTGATTTCAAATTCCAAAGCTAATTTGCAAAAGTCATTATTATTCTGATTGTAAATCTGTAACGCATTATATGTTGCAATGACTTCACATGCTACATCAGACATGTCAGCTTCTCCCAATCTAAGCGCTTTAAACACATTACTATGCTGATTAAGCAAAACCTGACGACCATTAAGTTTAATAGAAAAGTCATTTTCAATAGGAAAATGTTTGATTATGAATTTATTCACTTTATAATTACGCAGTGCAAATACAATATCATTATATGAATCCTGATCATGAACCATATATTTAGCATATGCATGACCAAACATTGTCCAATTAGAAATATCCTCTAATTGAAATAAACCTTTTTCAGTAGAAACGTCCACACTTTCATCAGAAAAGTATAAATACAATGGATTGTTATCATTATTTAATACTTTTGATCTTATAGTTAGACCATATGAATCAAAATTGTTCTTTTCAGTATAGTAAGGCAAGATTTCCCAAATCTGATTTGTTAAGGTATTCTTTTCTTCAAAAGTTACTGTGTTGTTTCCAGATGAATTAGAAGAAAGAGTTAATGATAATTTCTCATTGTTCATCGGGTGGATTTGATATCCGTTTCCACACCATTCAAATCTGAATTTTTGATTATCATCACCGTTTTTATCATACATTATAGGTATGCTTCCAGCACTTGTCGATGCGTTCTTTACATCAAGATACTTATCGTGGATTCCTTTCATGAAGTATATTTCGTTATCCATAAAATCGTATTTATCACCTATAAATGCAGGCTTATTTATTCTATCCGGATCACAAATATCATAATATCCGTCATCATCAGTATCTTTTTTAGTCGGATCAGACTTCATATGATGATACCATTTGTAAACTTCTTTACCGTATTTGTCTTTACCTTTTTCAAGGCTTCGCTTTACATCGACCTCTTCGTTGTCTTTAAGACCATCTCCGTCTGAATCCTCTTTCTTTGTGTCTGTTTTGTATCTTGTACCGGATGAGTCAACGATCAAACCATAGGTCTCTTCATCATCAGAAAATCCGTCTTTATCGGTATCCCTTGCTTCAGGGAATATCAGACTTGGAGTAAGCTCGCTGTACAGCTCATTTAGCGTCGCAACGGTATATACTTTTCCGTTGGTCTCGCTTGCAATTTTCTTAAGATTAGTCTTATCAAATTCACCTATGCAAACGAAGTAAATCGGGATTGACTTATAGTTTTGGTAGTAATCCATATGCTTTCCTGCCCATGTTTGATTATAGGAAGAAGCAATCAACTCATTAGTATCAACATAAAAATCACGATCGGTAATGAATACAATTCTTTTAACTTTTTTATCTTTTGCAAGATCGTCAGCATAAAGGCAAGAGTCTGCTGTTTTTATTTGACTAGTTATATTATCGTTAAGATATGAGCCCTCTAAAAAGTATTCTAATTCTTGATTCAAGTAATCTTTATCATTAGAAAATGTAGTATGAAAATATTTAGGAACACTTTGATGAAATATATCAAGACGTGTTCGTACTATGTCCATAGCATCAAGAACAGACATAGAATCAATCAAATGTTCACAGATAAGGGTTCTATAGTTGGTTTGATGATATATCGTTGTATTATATAGATCCTGATTGAGGAATTCCGGATCCGTCTCATCTGAACAATGTGAAAACACAACTGTCGCAGTCGGTTCAACAACATGAATCGTACTTGAAGTTGATTGTGTGTGCTTTTTCCAATCAGACTCTATTTCTCTCCAGTTTTTCCACCATTTTTCACTATCCACGATCATATAGTCGCTGAAATGTGTGGTCTCAATGCTGACCGTCGAATTTACAGCATTATGGCTCGTTTCCAGTTCAACGAAGTTGTCGTTTTCCCTATCGTACCATAAAAACATCAGGTTGTCAAATTCTGTCTCCCCCAGCTTGGTTTTATCAACTGTGAATGTGATCGTCGCCTTGTCAAAACTCGATTCACTCTTAATAGAGAAAGGCTCACCAACAAGACCAACAACATTTGAGCACAGAACGTCCTTGTTCATTATGCTCTCAACCATTGTGGTCTTTTCAATGTTTCCTGTTGCAGCCATTGAAACACTGACTTTTGTTACTGCCTGCTCCTTGTTGTCAGGTACAAAGTCATAACTCTGCTGATGCTTTTCTTTTCCGTCAATGATACCGTTATTGTCGGTGTCTTTCTTGTTCGGATCACAATTGAACTTAAATTCGTCATCGTCCTCAAGGTCATCTTCGTCAGTATCAGGCTTAAGCGGATCAGTATTGTACTTGCTAACTTCATCGCCGTCTTTGAGCGTATCACTGTCGGTATCGTCACTGTTCGGGTCTGTTTTCAGTTCGATCTCTTTCTTGTTTGTCAGTCCGTCCTTGTCGTTATCCGCATCAGCATCGGATACACCCTCTGTGACTGAATCATACTTGGTCGGGTCAGTGCTTGTTATGTAAACTTCTTCGTAGTCGGTAAGACCATCTTTGTCAGTATCAGGCACTGTCTTATCTGTACCCAGCATCTCTTCGTACAGATCAGCCAAGCCATCTTTGTCTGTATCAAGCAGCTCTGTGGTGTACTTGCCGTTTGCATTAACGATAGAGAACGGTATGCTTTCGATTGTTTTTCCGTCCTTGATAATCATTACCTTGAAATACTTCTTGATAAAATCAGAGGTTACTTTAATGCTGTATTTTGTTACATCAGAAACCTTTGATACAACGGTGTAATCTGTGCCGTTCAATGACTCAAGCACAGCAAATTCACCTGTTACGTTTGAGTACCACTCGATGTCAACAGACTTCGTTTTCTCATTGTATTCACCATATGCATAGATAGCAGGATCGGTTACAGGTTCAGGATCTTCATTGCCGCCTGAACTGCCATTCTTATCAATAGCTTCCTGAACGAACTTTGCCATTGATGCACTATTATTGATATTCACATTAGGAGCGTTGAGAGTTATCTTGTTTGCGATCATAACAACGCTGTTGAGGTTAAGGCTCTTTGACTCAATAACGATATTTCCTTTTGGAGCGTAGATAAGTCCTGTAAGACTAACGTTTTCGGAGTTTATGAGAATATTGCCTTTTTCGGAGAAAAGAACCGTATTGTCATTGTTCAGCACTCCGCCTGCAAATGAAATGTCACCCATTGCTTTAACTCCGGCTGCGAGCTTGATATTACCATTGAGTTCAGCCTTACCCTTCACATCGGTAGGAACTTTGACTTCAATATTGGTTTCGTTCTTTGCATAGTTCTCAGCCTTAACATCAACATTTTCAGCAAAGAACTTTTCATTGATAGCCTTTGAGAGATCGGGCATGGTCTCGTTGGCATGCTCTTTCTTTTCACCGTTCACATTGAAATTCTGCCCTGCGGAGATAGTACCGTTTGTTGCGATGTTTCCGTTGACACAAAAATTAGCAGCAGAAGATGAGATCGCACCTTCCTCGCTGCTATACGCAAAAAGGGTATACTTGTACCCTATGGTTGAATCATCGGCGCTTGCCGGTATACTTCCCAGCAACCCCACAGACAAAGCTACGGCTGATACCCCCGATATCAGCCGCTTAAATAGTGTTTTAAACTTCCTTTGGTTTTTCATTTGGTATTCCCCCGTTATATATTTATTGTTAATTTATAACTATCAGAATGCATACTTTCTAACAAAGAACAACTTGCTTAGCAGAAGTATAAAACTACTTCACAATTTTACTATACTCTGTTTTTGCATATGAGTCTGTCATACCAGCGATATAGTCACAGATTGCCCTTATTAAAACTTTTCTCTTATTTAAATACTCCTCTTTTTTACTAAGACTTATAGCAAATGAGTTTTCTAAATCCTGATGTACAATTAAATCAAATTCTTGCTGAACCACTTCATAGTTGGAATTCTGAAAATCTATAACATTATTTGTCATCTTTTTCAACTCGTTTGTTATTCTTTTTAGTGTTCCAGAGTGTAAAAGGCGCGGATTATTATAATACGCTTTAAACAGACCAGTTATAATTGTGTCAGCATTGCTGTCAAATAAAGCAATTTCATTACTGTTAATCACCTTATTTGTAACAATTATCTCAAGAATATTGCATATATTTGCCGCCTCATCAGAAAGACATATCAGTCGTTTGTTCACTCTATGCTCATGGCTTTCAAAGTCTGATAAGTCAGAGTTGATATAACTGTCTATATTCTGACTTGATGTAGTTATTATATCATTAATGAAGTACTCCATAATCTTTGATACAATAAGGTTGTTTCTTACACTTGCTTCATCGCTGAACCTTCGATTGTTATTTTCAACCTCGAATAACTCGCTTTCTACCTGATCAATAATACTGCAAATACCTTGGGTTTTCTTTATAGAAAGAAATGATTTTAATTCATCAAGAGTAATACTATTTGACTCTAATGCATCATCAAGATCATGACCTCTCTGTGCAATTTCATCAGCGATTGCAACTACTTGACCTTCGAGAGTTGTCGGATATTGTACATCCAATTGCAGTAAATCTACACAATCAATATAGTCACAGAACTCTTCCAACTTATATGATGAATTCTTAATGCTTGTATGCTTAAGGATCCCTTCTAGTGTTTGATAAGATAAATCCATACCATATATCCCGGCATAAGTTTCCTCAAGATTGGTTGCTATCCTTAATGATTGATAATTATGCTTAAATCCTCCCAAATCACCTGCTAATAAGCCCTTATTCATGATAATTGAGTCTGATTCAGTTAGTATTCTATTTAGTGTTCTTTCTCCTTGATGACCAAACGGCGTATGTCCGATATCATGTCCAAAAGCTATGGCTTGAGTAAGATAATAATTGAGTTTCAATGCCTCGCTGATCGCACCAGCAACCTGTGCAACCAACTGTGTGTGGGTCATTCGGGTTCGATAATAATCTCCCTTAGAAGCACTGAAGACCTGAGCTTTATCTACCATTCGTCTAAATGCTTTGCTGCTGATTATTCTTTCAAAATCAGATTGATACTCCCCTTTTTGTTCCACTGGTTCAACATAATTATAGTACCGTTTGCAATACTCGTTTTTTTGTGCCAAAGGGCACAAATCTTCTTCAGAATCTATTGATTCATAATCATATTCATTTCTTTGAGGTTCAAAACAGTCACATATTATGAAGCTAAGTTGCGAAGAAATAAACTCCGAATCCTCAAACATTACATATTTACTTTCCTTAAAATCTTCCGTTAAATCAAGCTCTGATAGCTTAGCAATGTTTTTTATTATGATCTCCGAATCTATTATATTGGTTATCTCATACATCAAGCTATCGTTATGTGGAGCCGCATTCTTTTTCCATTTAAAACTGCCAATTAACATCTTCTTGATTTCCTGTCCGAAATACTCAATAAAAACAATATAATGAGAATCATTTTTATCAATATATTTTAGATTTTCTTCATCAGCAGAGTCAAGATTATAATAATGAGGTTTATCTTCATTATAACTCATATAAGCCTGTTTTAAAGGGTCACTCCCTGATATACATTTAATATATACAACCGTATTATCCATTACTATTCTCCTTTTTGTCAGTTATATGTTTTATCCAAACTTTTAAACAAGTTATTAATGTCTCTCTCAACTACCAACATCAACCGGTTTTCAGGTGAAATCATTTTCGCCGTTTGTATCTCATTTTGAGCCGAGTCTAAATATGAACGATTCTTTTTATTTGTTTTTGCTATTTCCAGCAGATACAAATCTCTATAGCAAACAGCCATATATAAATAGCCGTCCACATCATTTGGAAAAACTCTACTTGCCAACATACAATATCTCCTTAATCCCTCTGTTTCTCTTATAGCAGCATCAACATCATTTTCAGATAACTTCTCAAGGAAATCCCAATATTGGTGAGAACACAGTTTTATCTTCCTCTCCTCATCAGGGCTAACCGGGGTAATATTAAGAATGTCATTTATTATCTTGTCCGACACAGAAACAAGACAATGCAGAAGTTTTTGATTTATATCTGCAGTATTTAGCGCTTTGATGTACTGTTCCTTAGCCTTATGTAAATAATCATTATCCTTGCTTTTTTCTATCACAACCCCATAGTTCCTATAATAGACTTCTCTTTCAAATTCCTTTTCAACCCATTTAACAGCGCATGAACAATAAAACAGCGCCTTCTTCAAGAAATCATTATTCATGCTTTTTAGGTACAGATTGTAGTATAGTGAACCCAATGTATTTGCGTAATATGCAGAATTCTTTTTGTTATCTACATCTCCAACATAAGTAATGTCTGTTTCTGGACCATCATATTTAATTATAAATAAATTTAGAAGACTAAATGACTTAAGGTAGTTTTCACTTGCCTTATTTAGCAATCCTACACTAATCGTTTTATTGTCGTTTGTTCTTCCACTATAGTATAAAAGCTCTGCTTTTCTGAATAACAAATATCCTTTAATCAAATCATCAACATCATATTCCTCAGCCTTTTTAATTTCCGCAAGACCTTGTTCTGCTTTTGCACCAATTCGCAATCCTATATTTGATGAACTTTCTGAACAGTACAACTTGTATACTTGACTAAAAACATTTTCAATACAAATCAAGCTATCATAAGGTATATCCGATCGTACCAACTCATTTGTAGAAAAATGTTTGTAAAAGAACGATGACATAACATCCTGCTCCGTAACCAACAGTGCATTTAAAAACTGTTCATGCAGATTCCTATATAGATTTTCTTGAATGCGGTCTAAATTGGCTTTTTTATTATTGATTTCACAATCAAATTGCTCCTTAATAATACTAAAGCTCTCTGTTATTCTGTCGTTTGTATTTTCTATATCACGTTCGATTTTATTCTTGAAATCCTCATATTCCTTCTTGTCAAAGTAATTGGCAATATTCAATCCTGCCCAAATAGTTACAATTAAAGATATAAGTGTAAAGATATCGACTTTCACCATATCTTCAAATCCAGCACCTTTTTCTAATAATAAAGCACACATAACGATACTCGGTATTGAAATAATAAGTCCGAGAATTATAAGAATAATATATAATCTGGTTTTGTGATTACTATGTATATCTTTCATCATCTTCGCCTTCCTTTGCTTAAATCATTAAATCAAACAACCGTTTGTCTTTCAATCTGACCCTTGTCCATCTCGTGCACAGTATCGCACAGCACTGAGATATCCTCGGCGGAGTGAGAGCAGATAAGTATCGTTTTGCCCTGCTCTTTGTATCCCAGCAGATACTCACGCATATCCTTTACACCGTCCTTATCAAGGCCGTTAAAAGGCTCGTCCAGCACGAGAATTTTGGGGTTTTCCATTATCGCCTGTGCAAGGCCGAGCCGCTGTCGCATACCCAAGCTATACTTTTTAACGTGTCTTTTCAAATCGGGATCAAGCCCGACTTTTTTCATTGAATCACGGACTTGTTCCTTGCCGATCTTGTTGTTCAGAGCTGCAAGCAATTTCAGATTTT
>Ga0247608_10001204_pt1 | contig 36858 bp, 27 predicted proteins | sample 176DNAGHGlowgp2_FD_193490 | JGI IMG/M metagenome (GOLD analysis project Ga0247608, IMG submission 193490) | Sheep rumen microbial communities from Palmerston North, Manawatu-Wanganui, New Zealand - 1766 DNA GHGlow gp2 | ecosystem: Host-associated > Mammals > Digestive system > Stomach > Rumen ...
CGGGTATTCAATCTTCGCCTTGAGCCGGGAAATGCTCACCACCCGGTCTTCCAACGGTGCCCGGAGCGACTCCAGCGTCGATTTCGGCGCCTCGCAGAATTCGTCCAGGAAGAGCACGCCGTTCGTCGCCAGGGAAACCTCGCCGGGAAGGATGTTCTCGCCGCTGCCCCCGCCCAGCATGGCGGCCTTGGAAGCCGAGATGTGCGGTGCCCGGAAAGGCCGCTGCCGCAGGAGCCCCGGCCGTCCCTGCGACCGCCCCGCCACGGAATAAACCTTGGAAGTGACGGCGCTCTCTTCCAGCGACATGGCGGGAAGGATGCCGGCCATGGCCTTGGCGATCGAACTTTTCCCGCTGCCGGGCGCCCCAATCAGAATGACATTGTGCTGGCCGGCGCAGGCGATTTCCACGCCCCGCTTGGCCGCCTGCTGCCCGATGATATCGGCAAAATCCATAAAAGAGCCCGGCGGGACGGCGGGAGCCTCCATGGCCAGCCGGTAGGCCTCCGTGTTCCGGATCAGCAGACGGGAGCAGTCCTCCCTCTCTCCCAGGACCAGCAGCACGTCGTCCAGGGTCTTCACCCCGAACACTTCCGTCTGTGTATAGTCCGCCGCCTCCAGGGCCGACTGCTCCGGCAGGATACAGCCCCGGAAGCCCTGCCGCATGGCGAGTTCCACCATGGGGAGGGCCCCGCTCACCGGCCGTACACTGCCGTCCAGCCCCAGTTCACCCATGATCAGGTACTTGTCCAGGGCCGGCAGGGGACTCTGCTCCGAGGCGGCGATGATCCCCAGGGCGATGGGAATGTCGTAGCCGCTGCCCTGCTTGTGCAAATCGGCCGGAGCCAGGTTGATGACAATCTTTTTTCCGGGGATGTGGAAGCCCTTCGCCTGCAGGGCCGTCACCGTTCTCAGGAGGCTTTCCTTTACGGCCGCATCGGCCAGTCCCACCAGATGGATGCCGATCCCCAGGGTGATGTTCACTTCGATGGTGACGGGGACGGCGCTGATGCCGATGCATTTGGCGCTGTGGATGTTGACAAGCATGGCTCAGTAGATTTGCAGGGAGGTGAAGCGGCCGTTGAAGTGCAGGGTGGTCACTTCCCCGTCGCGGATGAGAAGGTGCTCTCCCTTGGCGGGATCGCTGAGGGCGATGGCCAGGACGCCCTTCCGGTACTGCGCGCAGCGTCTGGAGGGAAGCCGGAAGCGGTCCGATGGAAAGGGAATGGTCTTTTTGTCCCAGTAGAGGGTGCGGACGGTATGCTCCGGGCCCTCCACCAGGTAGGCGGTGTGGGAGCCGTCCGTGAGCATTTCCAGGATGGGCTGGTTGTCGGTGACCATGTTCACCACCGTGGAGACGTCCCGCAGCCAGTAGCAGTAGTTTTTCCCGCCGGCGATCCCTGTGCTGTGCCCTTTCAGGAGCAGCCGGCCCTCTCCCGGCACCAGTTTCAGGTAGTGGGGAACCTCTGTGGGCTCCATCTCAATCTCTTGGATGGTATTGCCCTTTACCAGGCAGTAAGAACTTCGGACGCTGCGCCTGAGTTCGCTCCGATATACGGTGCCGTCGTGTACCCGGATGTCGTAGAGGCCGCCGACGATGCTCCCGGCCGGAATCATGGCCAGCATCTCGTCCTCATGCATCACCCGGTACTCCCATTGCAACTGGTCCCCTTTCCAGATGGGAATGCCGTAGGTATAGTAAACGCCCGAGGAGTCCCGGGAGAAGGCGCCTCCCTCCCATTCGCAGTCCTCCGGGCCGTCCAGGACCGTCCCGACGGGGGAGGAAAAGCGTTCCTGCCCGTTGATGCGGAAACTGAAGCCGCCGTTTCCCCGGCGCTGCCCCAGCGTGTAGGCGATGCCGTTCACCGCCAGGAATCCCCGCAGCAGTTCGTCCCCCTCATAGCGGAAACGTTCTTTCCCGTCGCAGGAGACCACCACTTCGTTTCCGTCGCAGGCGTCGGTCCATAGCCTTCCTTCGGCGATGCGGTGCCGATCGGCCTCGGGGCGGCCCTCGACGGCGACCCTGAGCACTTCTTCCCCGTTTTTGAAAAGGACCACGTCGGCCTGTCCGGGGTCCTGCCAGTCCACCCCCTCGGGATAGACAAAAGCGCTTGCGTAGATGTCCGGCACAGGAGGCTCCCCGGCCGCGGGCGGAAGCACGACCGTGGAATCCCGGCCGCTTCCTTTGGCGTCGGAGCGGGGCGTGTTTTCAAAAAGCGGTTTTTGGCAGGAGACGAGAGCCAGGGACAACAAAAAGAATCGGAACAACTTACCCATAACGCACAGTTTTTTGTCGGCTGCAAGGTCGCAAAAGCGGGGCAGAAAACCTACAATCGGAAAAAACAAAGTGTTGTTTCAGGTGTTTTTTTGCTGTTTTTTACGATTTTTTCACCGTATCTTTGTGCCATGATCCGTTATCCCAACGTCAAACTCAATCTGGGGCTGCACGTGCTGCGGCGCCGCGAGGACGGTTTCCACGACCTGGAAACCCTCTTCGTCCCCTATACCGGCATCAGCGATTGCCTGGAAATCGTCACGGGAGAAGACTACAGCCGCACCCTCGCCAGCCTCAAGGAGCGGTATGGCTCCCTGGCGCAGGCCGTCACCCCGGACGGGAAACTCATGATCACCATCGCCCGCCGGGAAGGCGTGGACTGGGACCCGCTCAAAGACTTGACAGCCAAGGCCTACGGCCTCCTGGCCCAGGAGTACGACCTTCCCCCCATGAAAATCTTCCTGGAAAAACGGTCGCCCGTGGGCGCCGGCCTTGGGGGAGGATCGGCCGATGCCGCCTTTGCCCTGCGCATGATCTCGGCGCTGGCCGGGCTCAACCTGGCCGATGCGCAACTCGCCGGCCTCGCCGCCCGTCTGGGCAGCGACTGCGCCTTCTTCGTGTACAACACGCCCATGCTGGGAACCGGCCGCGGAGAGGTGCTGGAACCCTGGGCCATCGACCTGTCCCCCTACCGGACCGAGGTGTTCATTCCGGAAGGAATCTCCGTCTCCACGGCCGATGCCTACCGCGGCATCACCCCGCGGATTCCCGCCAAGAGCCTGCGGGAGGTGCTTTCCCAGCCCGTCTCGACCTGGCGGGAAGAACTCAAGAACGACTTCGAGGAAACGGTGTTTGCCAAATACCCGGCCCTCTCATCCGTCAAGGAGCGCCTGTATGCAAACGGAGCCCTGTACGCCGCCATGTCCGGCAGCGGCTCCGCGTTTTTCGCCCTGTATAAGAAGGATTAATTCCGAAGCCAGTTCTCCGGATTCTGGGGCGTGGACCCTTTCCAGAGTTCGAAGTGGAACTGGTCTTCTCCGCCGATGGTGTCCACCGTGCCCACAGCCTGGCCGGTCACCACTTTGTCGCCGGCTTTCACGTTCACCGTCTTGAGTTTGCTGTACAGGGTGAAGTATTCCCCGTGGCTGACCAGCACGCACTGGTTGTAACCGGGCAGCACCACAATCTGCGTAACCGTACCGTTGAAGACGGCCTTGGCCTCCGCCCCGCGCTTGACGGCGAGGGTGACGCCGTTGTTCTGCGGCAGGTCCACGTTGGTGTAAACCGGGTGTTTGTGCTTGCCGAAGCGCTCTACCACGGCCCCTTCCACCGGCCACGGCAGCCGGCCTTTGTTGGCGGCGAACTCGCCGGAGAGTTTGGCGTCAATCTCGGTGGAGGTGGTTTTCCCGCCGGCCTTGCCGCCCTTGGCTTTCCCCTTGCCCGCGGCCTTGGCGGCCGCTTCCTGCTGGGCGCGGATCAGGTCGGCAATCTTGCGGTTGAGGGCCTCTTTCTGGCGGTTCTTTTCCTGCAGCTGCTGCTGGTATTTCTTGCGGTCCTTGCTCAACTGGTTCACCAGGCGCGAGGATTCGGCCTCTTCGTCCTGGAGGCTGGCCCGCTCCTTCACCACCTTGCGGCGCATTTCGTCGGCATCGTTTCTCAGGGTGGTGAGCCGCTCTTTTTCCACTTCCAGCCGGGCCGATGTCTCGCGGATTTTCAGGGCCTGGCCGCTCATCTGGGCCGACAGGCTGCGGAGGTAGCCGAAACGGCGGAACGCCTGTCCCATGGACTCGCTGGAGAGCACGTACATGTACCACATGCGGCTGTCGCGGTTTTTGTACGACCCCCGGATGAGCCGGCCGTAATAGAGGGAAAGCGTGTCGTAACGGGCCTGCAGCCGGTTAATCTCCCCCTGGCACACGCCGATGGAATCGTTCAGCAGGCGGAGGGTCTGGTCGCATCCCGCAATGAGTTTTTCCCGGGCCGATATCTTGCTGCGCACCAGCGTGAGGGTGTTCATGGCCGCCGAACTGTTCTTGGAATTCTGGGCCAGCTGGCGGTTGATGAGGGCGATATCCTTTTCCAACTGCGCACGCTGGCTTTCGAGTTTTTTCATACTGGTCTTCTGGCCGTATGCGGGCAGGCATACGACGAGCGCCAGGATGAGGATATGAAGGGCTCTTCTCATGGTTGTTCCTGGGCCTCCATACGGGTGGCCATATTGCGGTAAACTTGGGCGGTTTCGGCTTCTCCCAGGACTTCCAGCACGGTGGCGTAGTGCCGCAGGATAACAGCGCTTTCCTTGCCGCCGTACAGCATGGCGTGTTTGAAGAAAGGCTTGGCTTCCAGGTCTTTACCCATCAGGTGGAGAATCCAGGCGAAGGTGTCCAGGTAGGTGGCGTTGTCGGGCTCGGCCTCCACCGTCTTCTTGGACATGTTGTAGGCTTTCTTGAGTTTTTTGCCCTGCACGCTCAGGTAATAGGCGTAATTGTTGAGGACCGGGGCATAGGAAGGGTCCAGCCGGAGGGCCTTGTCATAGGCCTTGAAGGCCTGCCCGCTGTCACCCATGGAGTAATAGGCGTCTCCCATCATGGACCAGGCGCTCAGGCACAGTTTCTTGTCCTTGGGGTGGGTTTTCAGGAGGTACTCGCAGTTGGTGATGATGGCGTCGTAGTCTTCCAGTTCGTAGTTGGCCATGTTGGCATAGTCCAGGAAGGCCAGTTCGCCGAAGTGGTCGAACGCCGCCATGGAGCGCTCCCGGAGGGCCTTCCAGTCTTTCTGCAGGGAGAGGTACTGGACATAGGTGGCCGTCTGTCCCAGGCTTTCCGGGTACTCGTCGGCCGCTTTCCGGAACCAGGGGCCGGCCTCGGCCTCGCGTCCGGTCGAGTAATAATAACTGCCGGCGGTGGCCAGGAGGCTGCTGTCGGCGGGGTGCGTCTCCAGGGTTTCCGTCACGAAACGGTCGAACCCTTCCCGGTGCAGTTGCAGGATTTTGGGGTCCAGGCTCCGCATCATGTTGCTCAGGTACATGTTCTTGGTGGCGGCGGGGATGTCCTCGGACGTGAAGAACGGGTCCAGGGTCTGGAAATAGTCCTTGTAACGGCGCATGTGCCGATAGACTTCGGACATGCCCAGGATGGCGGGGACATAACTGCTGTCCAGCGAGAGGGCTTCCGTGTAGCGGGCCTGCGCCAGGGAGTCGGCGAAATCGGCCAGGTAGTAGTCTCCGAGCATGGACAGGATGGCGGGGGAGGAATACTGGGTGTTGAATTTTTCCAACTCCTGCACGCCCTCTTCCTGCCGTCCCATGGCGCTCAGGACATCGTAGCGGGTGCGCACCACTTCTTCCGACAGGCCCCGCTGCCGCTCGATTTCCGAGAGCGTGGACAGTGCCTTGTCGTACTCTTTCTGGGCCAGGTAGATATCCAGCAGTTCGTACACGATGGAGTTTTTGTCCGGGAAGGCTTTCACGAGCGCTTCGTACTGCCCTTCCCCTTCATCGATCCGGTTCTGGGCCAGATACATGCGGCCCAGCAGGCGGCGGTACCAGTAATTGGTGCTGTCCAGGGCGATGGCCTTCTTGAGGGAGGCTTCGGCCTGCTCCGCGTCCGAGGTTTGCCACTGCGTCTGCGCGAGGTAATACCAGACGGCGTCGTTCCCGGGGGCGGCTTTGGAAAGCGTCTGCAGGATGTCCCGGGCGCGGACGACCTGGCCGTTCCCATAGAGCGTCACCGCATCGATGAGATTGCTTTCGACAGACTGGCCGATGGCCGGGGCCACGGAAAAGAAACAGACAAGCAGCGCCAGGGCGAATTTTTTCATACTTACAAAAATAGGGGAAATATTTTGTTTTCTCTCGGTTTGCACATAAATTTGTGTTTAATATCAAACAAATTCCGCACCTTTTGAAACGTTTTTGGGAGAAAATGCATCTTATTACTTGGACAAGGGATGAGCAGTCCCCTGCCGGTGCGTCGTCCCTGGAACAGTTGGCGGCCGCCTGCGGGCAAGGGGAGCGGAAGGCCCAGAGGGCTTTGTTCGAGGCACTTTCCCCCAAGATGATGGCCGTGTGCCTGCGGTACATGGGAAACCGGGAAGAGGCGGAGGACGTGCTGCAGGAAGGTTTCATCACCCTGTTCACCAAATTAGACAGCTATCAGGGAGCGGGCTCCTTTGAAGGCTGGGCCAGAAGGATCTTTGTCAATACTGCCCTCATGCATCTCAGACGCACGGATGCGCTGGGTCTCAGCGACGACATCGAGGAGGCCCGCAGCCTTTTCACCCAGGAGGCCACGCCGGTGCAGAAAATGGGATACAGGGATCTGATGCGCATGATATCGGCCCTCCCGGCCGATGCCAGGACGGTCTTCAACATGTATGTGGTGGAAGGCTATTCGCACAAGGAAATCGCGGAGGAACTGGGCTGTACGGAGGCCACTTCGCGCTCCAAGTTGCAGCGCGCCCGCATCAGGCTGCAGGAAATGATAAGAGGAAGCAAATGAAAGAGAATGAATTTGACATACAAGTAAGAAACTTGTTGCAAAACGCAGAGGAGCCGGTCTCTCCCCATGTTTGGGAAGGGATCGCGGCGGGGCTGGACAGAAAGAGGCGCCGCGTAGTTCCCCTGTGGGTCTGGCGTACGGCGGCCGGTGTGGCTGCCGCCGCCGCGGTGGCCGCCGGTGTGGTTTTCCTGAAACCCGCCGCCACCCTTATCGAAGAACATTCTAATCCTATTATTACCATAGCAGAGGCTCCTGCTACTGTGACGGAAACCCCCGTCGTAGCAGCGGAGCAGGAGCCCGCGAGACTGGCCGCCCACCGGGCCGTGCCGGCAAAGCCCGCCCCCGTGCAGGAGGAAGCGCCTGTCGTAGAGGCTGTTCCCGTGCAGGCTGTCCCCGTACAGGAAGCGCCTGAGCAGAAAGCCCCTGCGCAGAAAAAGCAGGAAAAGACGGTGGTTCCGGTCCAGATCGACCCGGCGCAGGATGCCCAGGCCCAGTTCAACCTCCTGGCCCAGGCCGAAGACCGCCCCGCTTCGGGCCGCGGCTTCTCCCTCACGGCCTCCGGAAACCTGCAGGGGCTTCGCCGGAGCAGTGTCGGCGGCGGTTTCACCCGTCCTTACAGCGCTCCTGCGGCCACCGCCGGGGAAGGCATTTACAATGAAAGTCCGGAGGTGGGTTTCAGCCTGCCCTTCTCGGCCGGCATCGGCCTCAAATACAATTTCACGCCGCGCTGGGGCGTGGGCATCGGGGTGCGTTACACCAACCTCAGCCGCACGTTCGTGGGAGACTATGTGGGAGCCGGCTTCCGGGAACTCCAGACCGATATCGACAACCATCAGCACTGGATCGGCATTCCCGTCCATCTGTACTATGATATCGTGAACAAGGGCCGCTGGCGCGTACACGCCTTTGCCGGCGCCAGCGCGGAATTCCTGGCCGACAACGATTTCCTCATCCACGGCTCTTCCAAGGATTACCACTATCACCAGGCCGGCACCCGTCCGCAGTGGTCGGGAGACCTGGGCCTGGGCGTGGAATTCCGGATCACACCGGTTCTGGGTCTCTATCTGGATCCCAGTTTCCGTTACTTCTTCCGCACCGATCTGCAGCCGCGGTCCATCCGCACCATCCAGCCGCTCCGCTTCGACCTGGAGGCCGGCCTGCGTTTCTCCTTCGGAAACTGACCGCTTACCGCAAAGGTTCCAGGGCTACGGTCCCGGGGATGATATCCTCGGGCGGTTTGCCGTGCAGGTAAATAATTCTCTGATTGGGACTTCCGCGAAACAGAAGGTCCGTGTCCCGCTGCTCCAGGATAAAAGGTCCGTCCACCAGGACATCCAGATACGGGAGCATTTGGGAAAGTTCTTCCGAGGCCTGGATTTCCTCCAGCGTGAATCCCGTCCAGCACCAGATGGTCTTGCGGGTTTCCGCTTTGATGCGCCGGGCCAGTTCCGTGAAGGCTTCCACCTGGTAGAACGGGTCTCCGCCGGAGAAAGTGACGTCCGACAGGTCGTCGGCCTTGATTACCTCCAGGAGGTCTTCCACGTCCATCCACCGGCCCGCCTCGAAACTCCAGCTCTGGGGGTTGTGGCAGCCCTTGCAGGCGTGGCGGCAGCCGGCACAATAAATGGCCGTCCGGAAACCGGGTCCGTCGGCCATTGTCTGTTGCAAAATGTCAAGTACTCGGATCTTCATAATATCAAGTCCCCTCCCTGTGGGAGGGGGTTCAAATAGCCGAGGCTATTTGTGTACAACGCGGTCTTTTAACTCGGCGAGTTTGCCGGCGTTCCAGCGGTCGGTGGTCCCCACCAGGTAGCCGGTGATGCGCTGCAGGGTGTCGATGTGGTGGCCGTGGCAGTGCGGGCACTCGGTGAGGTCCTTTTCGGCATTCTCATAGCCGCAGTCCAGGCAGCGGTTGCGGTTGTGGTTCACGGAGCCGTAGCCGATGTTGTACTTGTCCATGAGGTCCACGATGCGCATGATGGCCTCGGGGTTGTGGGTGGCGTCGCCGTCGATTTCCACATAGAAGATGTGGCCGGCGCCCTCGTACTGGTGGTACGGGCCCTCAATGGCGGCCTTGTGCTCCGGCGTGCAGTGGTAGTAAACGGGCACGTGGCTGGAGTTGGTGTAGTAGTCCTTGTCGGTGATGCCGGGCAGTACGCCGAAGGTTTTCTTGTCGCGCTTGGTGAACTTTCCGGACAGGCCTTCCGCAGGCGTGGCGAAGCAGGAGTAGTTGTGCTGGTATTTTTCGCTGAAGCCGTTGATCTTGTCACGCATGAAGGCGACGATCCTCAGGCCCAGTTCCTGGGCTTCCTCGCTTTCTCCGTGGTGCTTGCCGATGAGGGCGATCAGGCATTCGGCCAGGCCGATGAAGCCGATGGCCAGCGTACCCTGGTTGATGACGCTCTCGATGGTGTCGTCCGGATCCAGTTTGCCGCTGCCCAGCCAGAGGCCGTTCATCAGCAGCGGGAACTGCTTCTTGAGGGCGGTCTTCTGGAACTGGAAACGCTCGTCCAGCTGGCGGGCGCTGATTTCCAGGGCCCAGTCCAGTTTTTCGAAGAATTTGCCGATGCGCTGCTCCTTGTCGCTGATGCCCATGCACTCGATGGCCAGTTTCACGATGTTGATGGTGGTGAAACTCAGGTTGCCGCGGCCGATGGAGGTCTTGGGGCCGAAGCGGTTGTCATACACGCGGGTGCGGCAGCCCATGGTGGCCACTTCGTGGATGTAGCGCTTGGGGTCGTCGGCCTTCCATTCGGGATCCTGGTTGTAGGTGGCGTCCAGGTTCAGGAAGTTGGGGAAGAAGCGGCGGGCGCTCACCTTGCAGGCGAACTTGTAAAGGTCGTAGTTGGGGTCTTCGGGGAGGTAACTGACGCCGCGTTTTTTCTTCCAGATCTGGATGGGGAAGATGGCGGTGGAGCCGTTGCCCACGCCTTCATACGTGGTGTTGAGGATTTCGCGGATGATGCAGCGGCCCTCGGCCGACGTGTCGGTGCCGTAGTTGATGGAGGAGAAGACCACCTGGTTGCCGCCGCGGCTGTGGATGGTGTTCATGTTGTGCACGAAGGCCTCCATGGCCTGGTGCACGCGGCCCACGGTCTGGTTGATGGCATGCTGCTGGGCGCGTTCCTTGCCCTGCAGGCCCACGAGGTCGTGCTTGAGGTAATCGTCGATCTTGGCTTTCTTGAGTTCGCTGTAATCGACATTGGTGATTTCGCTCACCTTGTCCACTTCCTCTTCATAGGTCTTGCGCACGTAGGGGGCCAGGTAGAAGTCGAAGGCGGGGATGGCCTGGCCGCCGTGCATCTCGTTCTGGACGGTTTCCATGGAAATGCAGGCCAGGACGCTGGCGGTCTCGATGCGCTTGGCGGGACGGGACTCTCCGTGGCCGGCCCTGAGGCCGTGCTCCAGGATGATGTCCAGCGGGTGCTGGATGCAGGTGAGGGACTTGGTGGGATAGTAGTCCTTGTCGTGGATGTGGATGTAGTTGCCGGCCACGGCCTCGCGCACGGGGTCGCTCAGGAGGCATTCATCCACATAACTCTTGGTGGCCTCGGAGGCAAACTTCATCATCATGCCGGCGGGGGTGTCGGCATTCATGTTGGCGTTTTCACGGGTGATGTCGTTGGCCTGGGCCTGGATGATGGTCTCGAAAATCTCGTTGCTCTTGGCCTTGCGGGCGATGTTGCGCTTGTTGCGGTAACGGATATATTCCTTGGCCACTTCCTGGCGGGGGCTGTTCATGAGGTGGTTCTCCACTACGTCCTGGATCTCTTCCACCGTCATCTCCTCCTTGTCCAACTGGGAGATGGCATGGGCAATCTGGGCGGCGAGTACGATATCTTCGCCATTCTCGGTCACATCCATTGCTTTCAGGATGGCGGCCACAATCTTCTGGTTATTGAAGTCAACGCGGCGGCCGTCGCGTTTCAGTACACGTTTTACCATATGGCTAGTTTCTTATTTGTCCGGTTTGGTCCTTTGGTGCGGAGGCGCGAGAACAAAGATAGTTTTAAAGATTTTAGATTCCCACTGTTTTGCAAGGAAAAGTTATCAACAATTTGGGCTGCCTCTTGTTAATTTGTTGATTAACAATTGGCAGCCCAATTTTTTAATTTAGAATTTCTCTAAAATATAACTATCTTGTTTCTTTTTTGGAAAAGTTTTCAACAAAGGCCTCAATCGCCCACCACCCACACCAGTACGTGGCGGTCGAAAGTCATGTATTCGAGGTCGAATTCCTCCTCGTCGTCGTTCTTGTCGATGAACGTGGCTTCCAGCTCTCCCTCCCCGCGGGGACGGAAACGCTCCACCTCGATCTGCTCGGCGAAATCCACGTTGTAGCGGCTCAGCAACTTGAAGATGGCCTCCTTGGCGCACCAGTAGATGGCCAGTTGCTCATTGCGCTTCTCGTCTTCCAGGTCTTCGATTTCGTCTTCGCTGAGGGCTTTTTTCTCCACGGCGGAGAAGTCGCGGTCCAGGGATTCGATGTCGATGCCGCAGTCTTCCTCGTCGTGCAGGATGACGGCCACGTATTTTTCCGTATGGGTGATGGAGATGTTCACCGGATTGTTCTCCAGGTAGGGTTTGCCGTTGTCATGATGGCTCAGGTACACCTTCTCGTCGAAGAGGGTGTTCAGCAGGGCGCGGACGGCGAGCCGCTGCTTGCGAAGGGATTCGCTGCGGATGAAGGAGATTTCTTCCATCTCGTCCGAAGGGGTGGCGCTCAGTTGGGTGAGTTCCTCTTCGGTTTCGGTGATTTGCCACACGCCGATGGTGGCTTCGTTTTCCAGTTTTTTCTTTAAATAAAGTCCCATTACAAGGTTTTTTCGACGACAACAAGTGCCCGCCCGGATGCAAGGATGCACCGGGTTTTGTTAGTTAATCTAGTTAAGACGCAACAGAGGGTCGTCTGAACCGACGCCCTTTACTGGATTGGAATTGACTGGACTGGGAGGCTCCATGTTAATCGTTCAATATATCGGTACAAAGATAATGGATTTTTCGCAATTGACAATATATCTTTGCGGGGAAATTCGTATCTTTGTGGTCCCGAAATATTTTTTAAAAAGACATAGTATCATGAAATTCCTTACTGATGAAAAGCTCCTGATCGTGGGCGCCGCCGGCATGATCGGCTCCAACATGGTCCAGACCGCCTGCATGCTCGGTCTTACTCCCAACATCTGCCTGTACGATATCTTTGAGCCCGGCCTCAAGGGTGTCCTCGCCGAAATGGACCATTGCGCCTTCCCGGGCGTGAACCTCACCGCCACCATCGACCCGGCCGTCGCCTTCAAGGGCGCCAAGTACATCATCTCCTCCGGCGGAGCACCCCGTAAAGAAGGAATGACCCGTGAAGACCTCCTCAAAGGCAACTGCCAGATCGCTGCCGAATTCGGCGACAACATCAAGAAGTACTGCCCGGACGCCAAGTTCGTCGTGGTCATCTTCAATCCGGCCGATGTCACCGCCCTCACGGCCCTCATCCACTCCGGCCTGAAGCCTTCCCAACTCACTTCCCTGGCCGCCCTCGACAGCACCCGTCTGCAGGAAGCCCTGGCCCAGGAATTCGGCGTACAGCAGTGCAAGGTCACCGGTGCCCACACCTACGGCGGTCACGGTGAGGCCATGGCCGTATTCGCCTCCCAGGTGAAGATCGACGGCAAGCCCCTCGCCGAGATGGGCCTTTCCGCCGAGCGTTTCGAGGAAATCAAGCACAATACCATCCAGGGTGGTTCCAACATCATCAAACTCCGTGGCCGCAGTTCCTTCCAGAGCCCTGCCTACCAGGCTGTGAAGATGATCGAGGCCGCCATGGGCGGCGAGGTGTTCACCTGGCCCGCCGGCACGTATGTGAACGAAGGCAAGTACAAGAACGTGATGATGGCCATGCCCACCACCATCGACGCCACCGGCTGCCACTTCACCGCACCGCAGGGTACCGCCGAGGAAATCGCCGCCCTGGACGCTTCCTACGAGCACCTCTGCAAGATGCGCGACGAGATTATCGGCCTGGGCATCGTTCCCGCTACGGCCGACTGGTGCAAGGAGAACGCCAATCTGTAGTTCTCTGACAGGCGCCTACCGATGAAAGCGAGGCAGGTTCTTGTTTTTCTCCTTGGCGTCTTTGCCATGCTGGGTTTGCTGTGGCTGGTGACCCCGGCCGACGGCGTGAACCTGGGCCCGCTGAACCTTCGTTTCGCCTCCTATGAGCGCATGGCGCGGGAGGCCGGAGAAAAGAAGGTGGACGTGGATTCCGTGCTCCGTGCCGTGGAGGCGCGCTTCCGCATGGAGGACGACACCCTCAACTACTACCGTAAATTCTTCTACGAGAATCCGGACCGGATTTTCCTTCCTGACGGGGACTACCGCTTCTTCGACCCTCTCTTCCACCAGTTGGAACGGGCCGGGGAGCGGAAGGTCCGCGTAGTACACTACGGAGACTCCCAGATCGAGATGGACCGCATCTCGCAGGACCTGCGGCAGGCGCTGCAGGAGCGCTTCGGCGGCGGCGGCACGGGCCTTTTCCCCGCGGTGAGCAATGTCCCGTCGGCCAGTATCTCCAAATCGGCCTCCGGGGGATTCGTGCAATATACCATGTACGGTGATTCCACCACCCGGCGGGCCGGGCACAACCGGTACGGCATGCTGGCCCAGGTGGTCCAGCTCACCGGGGCCGGCACCATGACCCTGCGGGGCACCAAGAACCGGCAGGCCCGCGAAGGGGCCAAGACCTTCGAGAGCGTTTCGGTGCTTTACGGCCGCGGGGAGAACCTGGAGGTGAAGGCCTTTTCGGACACCCTGAAGCCCGTTCCCGTGGTGGAGAGCCGGGGCAGCGGCACCCTCGTCACCTGGCACTTCGGCCGTCCGGTGCAGAAAGCCACCCTCAAGTTCAAGGGCAGCGCCGAGATTTACGCCGTCGGGGCCGACGGAGAAAGCGGCGTGGCGGTGGACAATGTCCCGCTCCGGGGCTGTTCCGGCACCATTTTCACCCGCATTTCCAAGCCGCTCATGGAAGACAGTTTCGCCCTTACGAACACGCGGCTCATCATCCTTCAGTTCGGCGGAAACATGATGCCCATGGTGCGTGGGACCAAGATCATTCAGCAGTACCAGGAGCAAATCCAGCAGCAGATCGCCTATTTTCACGAGGTGGCCCCCGAGGCCAAGATTCTCTTCATCGGCCCGTCCGATATGGGCAAGAGCGTGGGCGGACGGATGGTCACCTGGCCGTACCTGCCTGAAATGGTGGATTCGCTCAAGGCCACGGTCCTGCGTAACGATGCCGCCTATTGGGACCTGTATCGCATGATGGGCGGTGAAAACTCCATGGTTCAGTGGGTGAGGCACAACCCTTCCTATGCCGGTCCGGACTACATTCACTTCACGCCGGCGGGCGCCCGCCGGGTGGGAGAGGCGCTTTCCCGCTCCTTCCTCACGTACTACGACTTTTACCAACTGCGGAAAACCCTTCCCGAGAGCCGGGTGAAACAGGCCATGCAACCATGAGAAAGGGGATTCTGACCATGCTGCTGCTTTTGCTTCTGCTGCCTTCTGAGGCCCGCAGGCAGCCGCGCTATCCCTTTGTCCGGACAGACCTTAACTACCTTCAGATGCCCGGCGAGAAGGCCCCGGAGTTCTATCATTTCTGCCGCAAACTGGATACGCTCCTTGTCACCGGCGGCGGGGATGTGCGCATTCTCCAGGTGGGCGGCTCGCATGTGCAGGGCGGCGTGCTGAGCGACCGCCTGCGCCGCAATTTCCTGAATCTCCGATATGGCATTACCGGCGGCCGGGGCCTGGTTTTCCCCTTTTCGGCCGCCCATACCAATACCCCGGTGAGTTACAACAGTTCCTATATGGGCAACTGGGAAAGCGTCAACTGTCTCAAACCCGGGGAAACATCGCTGGGCCTCACCGGAATGGCGGTGACGGCGCAGGACACATCGGCCCGGATCGTCATCGACCTGGTGCTGCGGGAAAAGCAGTTGTTGCAGCAGCGCTATACTTTTAATAAGGTGGACGTCCTGGGCAGCGGTTCGCTGGAGCCCGTCCTGCTCCTGAACGGGAAGGACACCCTTCGCGGGGTGGGCACGGCCGGATTGAGGCACTTCGACCTCCCGTACTACACCGACTGGCTTCAACTGGCATTCACCGGGCAGGGAACCTTTTCCCTTCGCGGACTGTACCTGGACAAGCCCGGCGGCGGTTTTTCGCTCAGCGAGGCCGGCGTGAACGGCGCCTCCACGGGTTCCTGGCTCAAGTGCGACCTCTGGGAGCAGGAACTCCGTCGCGTGATGCCCGACATGGTCATTTTTTCCATCGGCATCAACGACATCCAGGGGGCCGATTTCGACGTCCGCCGCTTCAAGTCCCATTACCGCGAACTGGTGAAACGCGTACACAAGGTGAATCCCCGCTGTGCCATCCTGTTCAGCGGCATCAACGACAGTTGGCGCCGGCGGGAGCCCAACACCCATACAGAGGTTGTCGAGAACGCTTTCCGCGAACTGGCCAAGGAATTCCACGCCGTTTTCTGGGACTGGTTCCGGGTGATGGGCGGCACCGGCTCCATGGCCCAGTGGGAGCAGGCCGGTCTGGCCCAGGCCGATAAAGTTCACTTCACCTCCAATGGCTACCGGCTGGTGGGAGACCTCCTGTTCGACGCCATCATGGATGAGTATTACCGCCGATGAACAGCCTCTGGGATATCATACGGGACTTTTTCGTGAGCCTGCTGTCCTTCGACCAGGCCCATCCGCTGCTGTTCACCCAGTTCTATTTCTGGGCTTTTTTCGCGCTGGTTTTCGCCGTCTTCTCCCTCTTCCACTCCAAGGTGCTGCTGCGCAACGGCTACCTTTTTGCCGTTTCGCTGTTTTTCTACTACAAGACCAGCGGAGTCTTCCTGGCGCTGCTGCTCTTTGTCATTGTCTATAATTTCTTCGCCGCCAAGGGCTTGCGGCGGCTTCGCTCGGAGAAGGCGAAATCGGCCCTGACAGTCCTGAGCGTGGTGGTGGACCTGGGCATCCTGGCCTATTTCAAATATGCCTATTTCCTGACGGACTTCGTGAACAACCTTCTGGGGCTCAACCTGCAGGTGCACGATGTGCTGGGGGAATGGCTCAATATGCTGACGGGAACGTCCCTTTTCCGGGTCGATGCCATCATCCTGCCGGTGGGCATCTCCTTCTTCACCTTCCAGGCGGTGAGTTACGTGGTGGACGTGAAACGGCGCCGGATAGCCCCGGTCGAGAATTTTCTGGACTTCGGTTTCTACCTGTCCTTCTTCCCGCAACTGGTGGCCGGCCCCATCGTGCGGGCTTCGGAGTTCATCCAGCAGTTGCACAAGCCGTACAACCTGAGCCGGCGGTGGTTCGGCATCGCCATCTTCTGGATTATGAACGGCCTTGTGAAAAAACTCGTCATGGCCGACTATCTGGCGGTGAATTTCTGCGACCGGGTGTTCGAGAATCCCTTGATGTACAGCGGCTTCGAGAATCTGTCGGCCCTTTTCTGCTATTCCCTGCAGGTATATGCCGATTTCTCCGGCTACACGGACATCGCTACGGGCGTGGCCATGCTCATGGGCTTTTATCTGCCCCAGAACTTTGACTCGCCGTACAAGGCGGTGAACACGCAGCAGTTCTGGCGCCGCTGGCACATGACGCTGTCGCGCTGGCTCAAGGACTATCTGTACATTCCGCTGGGCGGCAACCGCAATGCCACGGCGGGGACGTTCATCATCATTGCGGCGGTGGCGGTGTTCGGCAGTTTCCTCAGCGGCAGTTGGTGGGTGGCCTTCGGCGTTTTCGTGCTGGCGGCAGGCATCGGCCTTTGGGCCTGGAAACGGCCGCAGGACCGCAAACTCATCACCACCAACATCAATTCCATGAACACCATGCTGCTGGGCGGCCTGTGGCACGGCGCCAGTTGGAATTTCATGATCTGGGGCGGTCTCAACGGCATCGGCATGGTCATCTATAAGATTTGGACCAAGCGGAGCATGCTGCAGAAACTGTTGCTGATCAGTTCTCTCATGAGTATAAGCGCCCTGCTGGTACGCTGGACGCACGCCCCGGTGTGGAACATGTTCACGGTGTGGCTGCTCATGATTTGGGTGGGGACTTTCGTGAAGTACTGCTACCGCTGGGCCGTCCTGGGGAGGGATGCGGTGGTCAAAGCGCCGGCGCTGACGGCCAAGGGGGCGGTGATTCCGGTGCAGCTGCCTTCGGCCCGTGCCCGCTGGATTTCCCGCGCATGGGATATTTTCCAGACCTTCGTGTTCATCACCTTCACCCGGCTGTTCTTCCGCAGCGGCTCCAACCTGGACCCGGCCCTCGCCAACGAGCAGGCCTGGAACACCGCCAAGAACATGGTGAACCAAATCGGGTCGGCCTGGGACCTGTCCCTGGTCCCCGCCATGGCCTGGCAGCACCGCGCCGTGCTCCTGCTTTTTGTGGCCGGCATGATCATCCACTGGCTCCCGGAGCGCTTCAAGCGCCGTTATCGCATTGTCTTTGCCCGTCTGCCCCTGTTCTGGATGGCCGTGGTGGTGGTCGCCATCATCATCTTCTTCTTCCAATTTATCACCGCCGACCTCCAATCCTTCATCTACTTCCAGTTCTAGGCCAGGAGGTTGGTTAGGGCGATGAAGTCCTCCACACCGAGCCGTTCCGGCCGGAGGGAAAAGACGTCCTGGGCGAGGAAGGCGGCAAGTTCGTCGTCGGACCAGCCCAGGCGGTCGGCCTTGGCGCGGGCGAGCGGCTTCAGGGGATTCCGCATCATCTTCCGGCGCTGGCCGAAGGCCGTTTTCACCACCGTCTTGAACAGGGCTTCGTCGCAGCCTAGCGACACCCGTTCGTTCCGTCGCAAACGGATGACGGCGCTTTCTACTTTGGGCGGCGGGGCAAAGCAGCCGGACCCCACGGTGAAAAGGTACTCGATATCATACCAGGCCTGCAGCAGCACGCTCAGGATGCCGTAGGTCTTGGTTCCGGGCTCTTCGGCGATGCGTTCCGCCACCTCTTTCTGGACCATCCCCACCACTTCGGGGATGCGGTCCTTGTAGTCCAGCACTTTGAAGAAAATCTGCGAGGAGATGTTGTAAGGAAAATTGCCGATGACGGCAAAGTCCCCGTCGAAGATTTTTTCCAGGCGCAGCGTGAGGAAATCGGCCTCCATGAGCCGCCCCTGCATGCCCTGAAAATGGGTGAGAAGGTATTCGACACTCTCAGAATCAATCTCCACGAGTTTGAGGTCGATATCGCTGCGCTCCAGCAGGTACTGCGTAAGCACCCCCATGCCGGGGCCGACCTCCAAGACGGGGGAATAGGATTCCCCCGGACCCCCTGCGGCCTCAAGACCCTTTCCGTCTTTCTGCGAAAGACCCGGGCACGGCCGGGCGCCTGCAGGCGCCTTCGCTTCGCTCAAAGGCATCGTCGGGAAAGGTTCCAAGGCATCGACTATGGCGCGGGCCACTTTCTGGTCGGTGAGAAAATGCTGGCCGAGGGCCTTTTTGGCACGGACTTCCATACTAGATACCTCCTCCTTCCACGGCACCGGCGGCCTTGGCGAAGGCCGGCTGCAACAAGTAGCGGGAATCACAGGAACGGGCCAGCGCCGTCAGTTCCCCGATGGGGCTGGTAAGGGAGCGGCCCACATCGATGATCAGGCCGCACACCATGTCGTCAAAAGCGGTGAGCATGGGCACGTCGCCGTTGGAGTCTCCGCCCACCAGGACAGGCCCGTGGCCTTCATACGAAGGGGCGATGCAGGTCTTGATGCAGGACACTTTTCCCGGGCCGATGGGCTGCACATACTTGTCGTCATACCGGGCCGCCAGGCGCTCGGAAGGCGCAAAGCGCAGGCCGAAAACATGCTCCGGCGGGAGTCCGGGCCCCAGTTGCGGGTCGCAGGCCAGCACTTCCACGATGAGTTCCAGGGAAGCGGAGCAGACATAGGCGTCTATCTTATTATCCCTCAAGCAATTGAAAAGGTCTTTCATCTCCGGGGCGAAGTAGATGCCGCGTTCCACCTTGCCGCCCCATTTCCCGTCTTTGGACCGCCACTCCTCGACGGCCAGTTTATCGGCCCCCAGATGCTCTGCAATGGCGTCGTGTACCACGGCGCGGGCTTCCTGTTCCGTGTAGCCGGCCAGCAGGCCCGGCATCCAGAGGTAGGAGACCTCTTCGCCGAAAGCCATGTCCATGCCAACGAGCAGGGAGTACATCCGGGCGCGGAAGTCCTGGTACAGGACCATGTCGTGAATCTTTTCCCCATGGTCGAGGAAATTGCGAAGCAGGGCATATTCCACCTGGAGCATTTCGCCCATTTTGGCAAACGTGATATCGCTGCCGGGAATCAGGCGGGACGGATCCGGGATGCCGTCCATGAAACGGTGCTTGGGCGCGTCGGCATAGCGCAGATGCTCGATCTGATAGACCCAGAGCGCCTGCGAAATGTCGTGGACAATGGAGGTCTTGTCAAAGTCAAACACGGCATAACCTCCTGATTTTGAGGTTAATAAAGCGTTTAGAGATTCCCGTACATACGGGTCCCAGGAACCGCCTTCCAGGGTTTTGGGTGCATGACAGGAGGCCACTGCCAGTGCAGCGCAAAGAATCAAGGCAAAATGTTTCATGCGGCAAAGATACAAATTAATTGCGGGCTGCGAGCCATTCGGCCGGCGTTTGTCCGGTGACCGCCTTGAAATTCCGGTAAAAGGCCGATTCCGACGCAAACCCCGCCGCATCGGCAATGTCGGAAAGCCGCATCTGGGGCGTTTCCTGCAGTTTTTTCTGGGCAAAACGGACGCGGTATCCGTTCACGTAGTCCAGGAAAGAGCAGCCGGCTCCGGAATTGATGCAGGAGGAGATGTATTTGGTGTTGGTCCCGAGGGTGGTGGCCAGTTCGGCGATGGTGAGGCCCTTGCGCTTGTACAGTCCCTTTTCCATCATGGCCGATACCCGTTCAAACAACTCCCGCTCCCGCTGGCTCTGCGGTTCCGGCAATTCCGCCTGATCCGGCTCGGGACGCTCCGTACGGGACTTTTTCCTGCGCCGGACCAGCCACCAGCCCAGGCTCACCAGGGCCAGTCCCGTGAGAATGCCGGCCGCCATCCCGGCCGACCGGGCGCGGGAGCCGGTATCGGCAACGGGCGTTTCCTGGCGGGGGTCAAAGATATAGACAGAGGCGAAGGGCTTGTAATTGGAGTCTTTGATTCCGCCGGCGAGGACAATCCGTCCGTCCGTCAGCAGGGTGAAGGCGCCGTATTGGGGCAAATCCTCCAGGGGCTCCGTATAGTGGAGTTTCAGCGTGGCCTTCCCGCCTTCCAAGGCCGGTTTGTAGCCGATCTGAAGGGCATAAGCACGGTTTTCCGCATCGGTCCCCAGCGCCCAGGCGTACTCTCCGTCACAAAGCAGGGGATTCCAATAAAAGATGGGGCCGCCCGCTCCCCGGAGCGGGATCTCCGTTTCCAGTTCCAAAAGGGAAAACGCCTCTCCTTGGACCCGCAGGATGCCATTGGCCTCCAAACTGTCATTGACGGCGAGCATCAGATAGTCGTATTCTCCTATTTTGCAGAGGGGCTGAACCATGTCCCCGTCCGAGGACATGGGCCGTGCGGTGAGCAGCAGGGGCTCCTGAAAAGCCTCCCCATGCAGGCGGTCCACCCATCCTTTTCCCGGGCGTCCCCAGGAATCCACGGCGCCGAAGATGATGGCGTTGTCCGGAGCCGTCGGGAGAATCCACGGATAGCTCCGGTTCTCGGCCGTTTCCTTTACCGTAGCAAAGCCGTCTTTGGCCGAATACATCTCCAGCGCATCTTCGGCATACCAGTTTCCGGAAACCAGAATGGAGCCGTCTTCCATTTCCAGGGCGGAGGAAGCGGCGCGCCGGCGGTCCAGGATGGAGACGGGTTCAAAGGAATGGCTTGCGGGCAGGTAACGCTCTGCGGAGAAACTCTGCCCGATGCCGAACGCTTCCTGCAGTCCGCCGCCCAGCAGGATGGTTCCGTCTTTCAGCCTGAGGCAGAAGCCGTTGTCGTGGGTGTATAGGGAGGAAAGCGTGTTCCACTTGCCGTCCTTGAAGTATTCTGCCGTGGGGGTGGGAATGAAACCGGTGGTATGCCCCCCGATGACGGTGAGTTCGCCGTCCAGTTGCAGCAGGGCATGGCCCGCGCGCGGAACCGTCAGGTCCGGAAGCCGTTCCCAGGCCATCTCCTGCGCCCGGGCGGAAGCCAGGGACAGAAACAGGGCAAGGCCGATGTAAATACCTTTCGTCATGATACACAAAGATAAGCCTTTTCCGGATAGTTTGCTTGCCCGGATTCTGTCAATTCCTGAATTGACAGCATTATTTTCAGACAATGGGAGAAATTTTCTTGCAATTCCCGAATCGGGAGTGCGGTTTTCCGCTGATAGGAGCGATAAATCTCCGGGAGGGGGTATATTTGTAAAAATCTAAAAACTTGTGCCATGAAACGGATAAGCCTCCTTGCCCTGTCCCTGATGATCTTGCTCCAGGGCTGCGGCCGCAGGGAAGACCCTACCCCTCAAAACTATCAACTGAAGCTGGACCCCGCGACGCTGGTCCTCTCCGCTGCCGGAGAAGCCCAGACGGTCCAGGTAACAACGGACGCCCCTTCCTGGAAAGCGGAGGCGTCGGCCGACTGGATCAAGGTCTCCACCTCCGGGAACACCATTTCCGTGAGCGCCGAGGCCAACACCTCCAAAGACAGCCGGAACGGAGCCGTCCGGGTGACTGCCGGAGAAACCAGGGCTGAAGTGTCGGTGCTCCAAGGCGGCAAGCAGACCCGCCCGGCCGACGACCCCTACCCCCTGGCCGATTACGGGCTGGACGATGAGTCCATCTTCGTAAAGGAGAACTATTCCAAAGGCATAACGGCCGCGAATCCCGAGCAAAAGACCTTTACGGTTCCCGCTTCGTCGGTGGGTACACAGAAACCGGAAACAGGTCAGAAGCTCATCATGAACACGCCCACGGACCTGTTCCCGGACGGTCTGCTTGCCGAAGTGGTGTCCGTGAGCGAAAGCGGAGGAAACTATACCGTAACATACAAGGACTTGAAGCTGGAAGAGGCCTTCACCGAGCTTCGGATTGACGAAACCGACCTGGACATAGGCGGTGCCCTGAAAAAGGTGGTGGACGCCGACGGCAACGAGGTCGCCTTCACCAAAACCAAGGCGACGGACCAGGAATCATTCCATATTGAGATTCCGGACGCCAGCTGGCCCACGGGACTCATCGAGGGCCTGGAGTTCAAACCCACGATGAAGACCGACCTTACCATGACCTTCCAGGCCATCATTGCCGATGCCAAACTCTATACCTTCAACGCCAGCGTCAAAACCGACCTCACGGTGGGCGGAACGATATCCCTGGGCATAGAGGGGAAGGCAATAGATAAACGTAAACCCATCTATTCCATGTATTTTGCCGCCATTGCCGTGGGCCCCGTCCTTGTTACTCCGTTTGTACAGTTGGAGGCCGTTTACTATGTTTCCGGCAAGGTGAGCATCGAGGCTACGGCAACTTATCATACGGTCCAGCGGCAAGGCGTGCATTATGACGCTGTGGGAGGCTGGGGCTGTATCGACTATAGCCAGATGAACGACAACGGCGAATGGACGGAGTGGAGCCTGTCCCCCAAAGTAGAGGGCAGCGTGGCCTACGGCCTGGGCATCGGCCCCTACTTCGGGGTTTATGGCAAGGTGGTGGCCGCAGGTATTTCGATGGACGTGCTCCTGAAAGAGACCGTGAGCGAAGCCTTCAACCTGCTGGATGGAGATCCTTCCCGGTATCTGGACATGAATTTTGTAGAACACCTGCAGAATATCGAATACAACTATTCTACGGTTACCCGGGCCGTGTTCAACATTGAGTTGGTGGGCATGAATGCGGAGAGTTTCGATTTGCCGGAGGTGACCCTTTCTTCCAATACCATGAAAATCATTCCTTCGGTAGATAAAGAAACGTTTGAATTCGAGCGCACCGACGACGGAATGGAGCTTACCATAGACATTTATAACAAGCATCTGTTGGGCGGGACGTTGTATGCGCTGATGAAGGAAAATGGCGGAAGGCCGGACTCCGAGGCCCGGAAAGTGTATTTCCAGGATGCCGGCGCCGCACTGGACAAACTGAACGAGCAGGAAGACGGCGGCGATATGAAGATTCCCGTCACGGCCTTTGCCTCCCTGGCCGATGACGATTCGGACCTGATGTACGCCGACATCATGTACCAGACCCCGGACTTTACCGACCCGCTCTGCCTGGCTTCCCTGGAACTCGCCTATGATGACACCGAGGCTCGCGCTGCCCTCATCAAAATCCTGCAAGACATCGCAAGATCCAAAGACGGGACATGGGATGGCTGCAACTGGTTCAACACCAACCAAGCGGTGGACAGGATGAAAAACGTTAAAACATCGTTCCGGGGCGGGGAGTTCCACTATACCGTCACCCTTCCCTCGGACTGGAAAGTGGGCAAGAATGTGACCGTAGGCGATTACTCCGGGAACGCAGCCCGCTTCGGCGGCTGGAACCTGGTGTTCGAGGGTGGCAGCGACGCGGCACTGGAACAGATCAGTATCAAGGATCCCCACTTCACCGGTGTGGAACTGGGTACGAATGTGCTCACTAGTTTCTCCGTGAACAGTCCGCTGTGGAATAATCTGGAAGAAATACCCTCTACGGTTACCTGGCTGGACCTGAGCAAGACACCGGTAGAGGAAATCAAATCGAATACGATCAGCGAGAACATCCGCTCGCTGTTCCTGGAGGAGTGCCCCAAACTAAAGACGCTCACGCTGGGTCCTTCGGCCGAAAAAGTAGCGGCCATCGACTACTCCGTGAAGGGCAGCACCGCACTGGAGAGCATCCTGCTACAGAATATGACGTTCCCCCCGGCATTCTTTTACCAGAACGACCGGGGAACCGAGAAGGCTCAGCTCACCTTGCAATCCTGTACGCTGGAGGATAACAATTTCCCGGGCAATTTCTCTTCGCTGAGCGTGGAGAACAGTACTTTTGCCACCATTACGGTGAGCGGCAACAAGACGCTTGAACGGATTGACCTGAGCACCTCCAAGGGTACCGGTTTGGTGGTGAAGGACTGCCCCAAGATGAGTGCCCTGGTATGCCCGGATACGGGTATTTCCACGTTTGAGGTCGAGAATCTGCCGGAAATGGTCTATATAAACGTGGAAAACAACGAGAACCTCAAACGGCTGGTTCCCGAGGTCTTCGACGAAATCCCGGAGCGCGGCGGAAGCGTGGATTACGACATCCGCTACAGTTATACCGACGTAGGCGGCACCATCGAGTACGAAGACAGCGGCTACGGCTTCTGGTATGAAGGCGAACCGGAATGCGGCTACCACGGCAAGGAACCGCCGAAGGAAGATGAGGAAGGGTATGTTACCTATCCTGGAGACACCCCTGCCCGAGCCGCCTTCCGCAAGGTTATCCAAGATCTTTACAGGTGCCGTAAAGGCGAATGGGAGGGATGCGACTGGTTGGAAGCCAAGCCGTTAAGCAGCCTGATGAACATCTCCGCTCCAGAGAATGCGTCCAATAATGAAACATACTCAGTCACCATCCCCGAGGAATGGCAGCTCGGACCGGATGTGATTGTCAAAAAACACAATAAACTGCCTACACAACAGTACGGCGGAGAGGAGGGTCATTACGAAGATTGGCAGATATTTATCAGGGGAGATAGATACTATAATACTTTCAGCATTTCAGACCCCCGCTGCTACTTGATTCAGGCAGCGGGCGAGGCCAAAGTTTTCGCCGTCCACAGTCCCAGTTTCTTCTTCAACCCGAGGGGAGATGAGCCTTGGAAGTACAGGTCTAACATCATCCCTTCCAAGATTCATACGCTGGATATGCGGGGGAGCGGTGGCTATGATTTTGATTATCATGTTGATTATGAGCATACTCCCAAGGTGTTCAAACTGCGCCGTTACGACGGAAAGAACCTGAACCAAGGCCTTATGCTCTCCGTGAAGTATGCCGATGCCAGTCCCCGGCCCATGCCCACCATTGAAATTGGAAGCAACGAAGATGGTTCGGATGGTGGGAAATGGGTAAAACTCACCAATATGATTCTTCCCTACGGGGATCTTCCCATAAAGGTGGTAAAGATGAGCGCGCTCGAACTGTATGGTTGCACCGGAGACATGATATATATGCCGCAGAATATTACTTATCTGGCCGTAGGAGCAAGTAGCGACGGCGGTGTCAATTATATGCCTTATGCTTCCGGCACGGCCGATATCAAGGAAGTCAAAGTGTTGGATAACAATGTCATTATAGGAATAAGTGCTAAAGTACAGGAAGGTGTTACCGTATCGGGTTGTCCGTCTTTGAAAGAAGCGTATTTCACGGGTTCCCCCATCTCCCGCTTCCAGATGGACAATGTTCCGGCACTGAACTCTTTGTCAGTTGGCAAATGCACCAACCTGACAATGGAGGTTCCGCCAGTATTCGAACAATTATGGGAATCCGGGGGATGGCTCGCTTATGATCAGCGTTACGAATACACCTACGGAGACGGCCCCTACACCACCGAGAAAGGCACCAAGTTCAACTACACCGACAACGGTTACGGCTTCTATTACGCCGGTGAGCCCGCCCAAGGCTACCACCGGGATCCCCGTTAACCAACCTTCTTAACCCCAAAATCCCGCCGGTTCCGTGAGGTGCCGGCGGGATTTTGCTTGAAGACAGGGTCCTGGATTTCTGCCCGGTGGCCGGTTTCTTCAATCAAGTCGCTGAGGGCACATTTTTCTCCCTTTTCCCGAATCGGGAGTGAGGTTTTCCGCCGGCAGGAGCGATTATTCGCCATTTTGATTTTTTGGTCAGCCTCTTATTGACTATTGGAACAGATCGTCCAAAGTGAGTGTTTGCCCATACACTCCGGACCAGGTGCCATATTTGAGCCCGAACGATGTGACCAAAGTAAGGAATACTTGTCCTTTTACTTTGTACTTTTCTTTAAAGCGATCTTTCCGATCCCTAAGTATCAAGTTCTCTTTTTGGTCCAGAGACACCTCTGAGGAGTAAAATTTCATCTCGCACAGATTCACATTACGGTCGCTGCGCTCAATGACCAAGTCAATCTGCCCTCCGTCACCAGGTTTTTCAGAAGGGATAATCATTTTGGACGTGACGGTGTTGATTCCGTTTATGCCCAAAGCTCTCCGGATGCTCTCCACATGTGACAGACATATCTGTTCGAAAGCGATTCCCTGCCAACTGACAATCTTGTTGGACGTGTAATTGTTCTGCCAGAAGTGCGGATCCTTTCCGGCCTTCCCCTCAATAAACCGGAGCCAGAAGATGCAGAAACAGTCCTTGAGCCGGTAATAATCTTCTTTCGTGACGGACATTGCAGGCCGGTATTGATCGATAAAGTCTGCTTCTGCAAGTTTTGTCAGATAATCGGATAAACCTCCGCCCTCGGAGATACCGGTTCCCTTGGAAATTTCTTCTCGCGTGTAACCGTAATTTCGCTTGACAAGAAACCTCACAAGTTTGACATATTTTTCGGAATTGGTAAATAAAGTATTAAAAAGGCGATTGAATTCACCGCTGAGAGGAGCATTCTCCCGGAATAAGATTTCATCGATATTCTGTTCAACGCTCAGACCCGGCTTTATGTATCCAAGGTAATAGGGAACCCCGCCAAAGGCCATGTAAGTCCTTACAATGTCATAGCGCTCCATCTCCACACCCTTGCTCCGGAAGAATTCCTCCGTTTCTTTCAAGGTAAATGGAATCAACTTCATATGACAAGTAACCCTGTCATACAGACCTCCCTTATTGTGAACAATCCTTTTTAATATCCATGAACTGGAAGATCCACAAATGATGAGCATTATGTCGTCCCTTTCGTTCACCCAGTTGTTTTCAAAATTCTCAAAGGCGGAAACGAACTTTGATCGAGGCGTGTCCATCCAGGGCATCTCGTCAATGAAGACGACCATTTTATGGCCGTCTGCTTTTGTTTGCAGCAGTCGCTCCAGTCGGAAAAAGGCTTCCTGCCAATTTTGAGGGACAGGTGTATCTTCGCTCTGGCCATAACGAAGAAGGGAATAATGGAAAGAGAGCAACTGGTCGGCCATGGTGATCTTTCTCTTGCTTCCGTCTTCGAAAGGTGACAAGGCGGTATGTTTAAAAGCATATTGATCCTTGAATGTGCTGTTGACCAGAAAGGTTTTGCCAACGCGTCGCCGTCCATAGATAGCGATGAATTCAGAACTGTTGCTGTGGTACCTGGAAAGCAGTTCGTCCTGCTCTCGTTTTCTTCCGATGGTTTTCATATTTTCTTTTATAAGTTGCCGTAAAGGTACGAAAAGTATTTGATTCGGCAAAATATAATTCTATAATTCGCCGATTATTGGCAAAAAGCGTAGGATTCGGCGGAACAGCATTGTTTTCCTCCCTTTTCCCGAATCGGGAGTGCATTTTTCCGCTGATAGGAGCGATAAATCTCCAGAGGGGGATATCTTTGTGAATATTTGTGAATGCTATGGAAAAAACACTGACCACAGACCGGAAAGCGGTTTACGAAAAACCGGAAGTCAAGTCATTTGACTTGTCGATGGAGCAGGCCATTCTGGATGCTTCCCCTGAATTCAATTCATTCAACCCCGAAGAAATTTGGTAAAAATGGAGGCTGTTATGAAAAAGATTTGGATCATCACCCTGCTGGCTGCAGCCACCGTACTGTCTTGTGCGAAAATCAACGAACAAGAAACTGTTGAACCGGAGGAAAAACCTGTTCCGGAAAAGACAGAAGGCCGAATTGTGTTCAATATTCAGGTGAATCAGGCGGAAGGACAGACCAAGGCCGTAAAGACCGGCTGGGAAACCGGCGACGTGGTGTATGTGTTCTTCAACAACGTAACTATTTCTGATACTCCGAAATATGCGACGCTCACCCGCACGGCCTCCGGCTGGGACGCGGCCTTCTCGGACGGCTGGGACGGCACTGGCCTGGAAGAGAGCGGCGCCACCATGAGCGCGGTGTATTTCCCGTTCCGGCTTGGGGCATATTCCGGATATACGCCCATTCCCCTTCAGGTCTCGAAAGACGGCAGCAGCTACACTTTTAAAGCCTTCGATGTTTTCCAGGGCTCAGACAGGAATTATGGCTATACCGTAAGAAATATCTTCACTTACTATCTGAAAGCGGAACAGTCTGCCTACACCCTCACTTCCACAAGCGATGTAACCACCCTCAGCGGCACATTGAACATGACCATTCCGGATGGTTTCGTCCAGTTTTACATCGCCGCGGACGGGGGCAGGTACAATGAGAACGACCGGTACCGCCTTGCCGTTCAGAAGGTGAAGCCGGTGTCGTGTTATACCCTCGGTCAGGATGGCCTGTTCTTCCAGAAGGAACGCGTTTGGGGCGAGCCGATGGCTGGCTGCAAATACGGCGAGGGCATCCTTTTCAGCGGTATCATCGACGAGTCGGCCTGGTCTTCGGCCGAAGAACGCCGCTTCCTGCTGTTCGACACGCAGGGGCCTGCCCTTACGCGGACTTTCACCAAGTCGCTCTCCAGTCATAGCGCAGTGAAACTACCCAATACCGGATGGGTGCGCGCGGCTTCGGAGCCGGAAAAGGTGGATTTGTTCGGAAATGGCAATCCTTATGTGGCCGATCGGAATATCGGCGCTGAAGATTTGGACGATTTTGGCCTGTATTTCACGTACGGAGAAATCATTCCTTGGTCTGAGGACCCGCTTTGGCGCTTCAAGGAAAGCCCTTCGACGGCCAATAATTTCTGGTGCATGGACGGCAGCCATCTGATTAAGTACAATGCCTCTTGTACGCTGGATTCCTTTGATGATCCGGCGACCGTGTGGCTGGGACCGGGCTGGACAACGTTGAATAACTCCTTGACCAGTTCTGTAACCTGGTCTTCCGGCTGGGTGTATCCCGTAGACGGCGGGAACAAAACCCGTTCGGTCACGGGAGCCGGCGGAATCATTTATCTTCCGGCTGCCGGCTATCGGGACAATACGTCTTATTACAGTGATAATGGCAGATATCTGACTCCTTATGATCCCACGGCAAACAATGCGTGGGGAGACCATCAAGATGGGGCCAGGCAAATATTCTTCTCTGAAACAGGAAATGACTATTATAAAAGTACCCGTCAGGTCTTTTTGCCCGTTCGCGCCGTCTCCACCGTCGCTCCGGAGTACAAGAACCTCAGCGCCCTGGCGACCGCAAACACCTACATCGTCTCCTCTGCCGGCAAATATAAGTTCAAGGCTACCGTCAAGGGTAACGGTGGGGTGGATCCGCTCACAGGCGCCACGGCCACCACAATCGACCCGGCCAGCATCGCCGGGGTCAAGGTACTTTGGGAACTCGGCGACACCTATGGCAAGGCCATCAAATACGAAGGCGGCGCATACGACATCAGCTATTCCGACGGCTATGTTTATTTCTCCACGCCGGACACGTTCCAAAGCGGTGATGCCTATGTTGCCATCTATGACTCCTCAGACAACATCCTCTGGAGTTGGCTCATCTGGGCGACGCCGGAACCGGGAACGGCCATATCTGGCGGCAACACTTTCATGGACCGCAATCTTGGCGCTATTGCCGGTGGCAACCACATGCGCGGATTCCTGTATGAATGGGGTCGCAAGGATCCCTTCCCGGCGGCAGACGGCAACAGTTATACCCCTTATACGTATGTCCCTGCCCGTATGACGTGCCATTTTATTCAGACGGCCGGAGAAGGATACAGTGTAGCATATACTGTTGCACATCCGACAACTTATCTTGATGACAACCCATGGGTGTCGGAGACCGATTACCGGACAACACTGTGGAGCGATACCCAAAAGACCATCTATGACCCTTGTCCTTCCGGCTGGCGTGTTCCCACAAAAGACCAGATGGCCGTCTCTAATGACGAGCCGGCTACCGGCTTCATCGGAAACTGTGGAAGTGATTTTGATTATGGGAATCCCTGGATTGGTTACTACTGGTCAAGTACGGGGATTAATCGTTCGAATTCCTACGCTTTCTATAATAATAGCACGGCCGAAAAAGCTTGGCCGATTCAGGAAGGCTACGCCATCCGTCCCGTCCTTGAGTAGCGCATCGGTGTCCGTCCGGCGCGAATGAATACCTCCCGCCACCCCTCCGGGCCGTGGCGGGAGGTATTGACTATTGGAGCATATTGGATGTGCTGGGGTTGGAAATAAAACTCTCCCGGGTTTCGCGGATACCATAAACGGCACATAATTCATCTTTTTTTGCTATTTTTGTGGATTGTTACAAAGCAATCGACAAAAACAGCATAAATCATGTACAGAACACACACATGCGGCGAACTCCGCATTCAGAACAAAGGGCAGCAGGTGACCCTTGCCGGATGGGTTCAGAAAGCCCGCAAACTGGGCGGAATGACCTTTATCGACCTCCGTGACCGTTACGGCATCACCCAACTGGTGGTGGAGGCCGACGCCCCCGCTTCCCTGGTGGAAACCGCCACCTCCCTGGGCCGGGAATTCGTGATCCAGGTCAAGGGCGAAGTGGTTGAGCGTCAGGCGAAAAACGCCAAGATGCCCACCGGCGACATCGAAATCAAAGTATCGGCCATCAACATCCTGAACAAGAGCGTGACCCCGCCCTTCACCATCGAGGAAGAGAGCGACGGCGGCGAGGACCTCCGCGCCAAATACCGCTATCTGGACCTTCGCCGCGGCCCGCTGCAGAGGGCCCTGGCCCTGCGTCACAAAGTGGCCCACGAGGTTCGCAACTACCTGGATGCCAACGGCTTCATGGAAATCGAAACCCCGTACCTGATCAAGAGCACCCCGGAAGGCGCCCGCGACTTCGTGGTCCCTTCCCGCATGAATCCCGGCCAGTTCTACGCCCTGCCGCAGAGCCCCCAGACCTTCAAGCAGCTCCTGATGGTGGCCGGCTACGACCGCTACTTCCAGATCGTGCGCTGCTTCCGTGACGAAGACCTCCGTGCCGACCGTCAGCCCGAATTCACCCAGATCGACTGCGAAATGTCCTTCGTGGAGCAGGAAGACGTCCTGAACATGTTCGAAGGCATGATGCGCACCATCTTCAAGAACGTGCTGGATGTGGATATCCCCAATCCCATGCCTCGCATGAGCTGGTACGACGCCATGGACAACTACGGCTCCGACAAGCCCGACGTCCGCTTCGGCATGACCATCCACGAAATCACCGACGTGGCCAAGGGCAAAGGCTTCAGCGTCCTGGACGAGGCCGCCTACATCGGCGCCATCTGCGTCCCCGGTGCGGCCGAATACACCCGCAAGCAGATTGACGAACTCACCGAATGGGTAAAACGCCCCCAGGTGGGCGCCAAGGGCCTCATTTACGTGAAAGTCAATGCCGACGGCAGCTTCAAATCCTCCATCGACAAATTCTACGGGGCCGATGACCTGGCCAAACTGGCCCAGAAGGCCGAGGCCAAGCCCGGCGACCTGATGCTGGTGATGAGCGGCCCTGCCAAGCGCAAAGTGCAGACCATGCTGGGCGTGCTGCGCCTGGAAATGGGCGGCCGCCTGGGCCTTCGCAACCCCAAGGAGTTCGCCCCGCTGTGGATTGTGGACTTCCCGCTCCTGGAATGGGACGACGAAACCCAGCGCTTCTACGCCATGCACCATCCCTTCACCGCCCCCAAGCCGGAGCACGAGAAGTGGTTCTACAGCGATAAGAAAGAGGACCTGGAGCGCGTCTGCGCCAACGCCTACGACTTCGTGCTCAACGGCAACGAACTGGGCGGCGGCTCCATCCGTATCCACAATGCCGACATGCAGAAGCGCATGTTCGAGGTCCTGGGCATCGGCCCCGAAGAGGCCGAATACAAGTTCGGCTTCATCATCAACGCCTTCAAGTTCGGCGCTCCGCCGCATGGCGGCCTGGCCTTCGGCTTCGACCGCGTCTGCGCCCTCATGGGCGGGCAGGACACCATCCGCGACTACATTGCCTTCCCCAAGAACAACCAGGGCCGCGACGTGATGATCGACTCCCCGTCGGAAATCGACCAGACCCAGTTGGACGAACTTCATATTGCCTTGCGTCCCGCCGCAGAATAAACGATGCCCCCAACAACCCCCGGTGCGGGGCAAAAAGGGCCTCGATGGCCCCTGACAGTATGGTGACGAAGACTGCATATTTCGACCTTTCCAGCCGGAACACTTTCCGGATGCGGGTGAAGTGCGCCCTGTTTGTAGAGGTGACGGAAGAGGCCGATCTGGCGGCTCTGGACTGGGACGCCCTGCCCCAGCCGGTGCTGGTGATGGGCGGCGGCTCCAACCTCCTCTTTACCAAAGACTTTCCCGGCACAGTCCTTCATGTGGCCATCTGTCATTCCTCCCATTCCTGTCATTCTGAGCGAAGCGAAGAATCTGTCACCTGCGGCGCCGGGGTGGTCTTCGACGATTTCTGCGCCTGGGCGGCGTCCGAGGGCCTTTGGGGCCCCGAGAACCTTTCGCTCATTCCCGGCGAGGTGGGCGCATCGGCCGTGCAGAACATCGGCGCTTACGGCGTGGAGGCCAAGGACATCATCGCCGGTATCCGGGCCTGGGACCGCACCGCCGCGCGCTTTGTGGAAATCGACCCGGCCCAATGCGCCTACGGCTACCGCACCTCTCGCTTCAAGACCGAGTGGAAGGGCCGATATGTCATCACCGCCGTCACCTACCGCCTCAGCCGCACGCCGCAGCCCCGTCTGGACTACGGCGGCGTCCGCAAAGCCCTGTCCTGTCATGCTGGGCGCAGCGAAGAATCCCTGACCCCGCAAGACATCCGGGAGGCCATCATCGGCATCCGCCGGCAGAAATTGCCCGACCCTGCGGAGGTGGGCAGCGCAGGCAGTTTCTTCTGCAATCCCGTCATCTCCCGCGAGCACTTCGACCGCATCGTCGCCACCGCCCGCGAGGACAACGGCCCCGCCTATGAAGTGCCGCATTACGACACCCCGGACGGCATCAAAGTCCCCGCCGCCTGGATGATCGACCAGTGCGGTTTCAAAGGCTGCCGGCAGGGGGGTGCTCAGGTGTATCCCGGGCAGCCGCTGGTGATTGTAAACGCCACAGGCACAGCGACTCCGCAGGAAATCATCGGCCTGGAGCAGCAGATTATCCAAACGATTGAACGCAAATACGGTATCACCCTTCATCCCGAGGTAGAACATGTCTAAATTTATCATCGAAGGCGGACACAAACTGTCCGGAACCATTACCCCGCAGGGCGCCAAGAACGAAGCCCTGGAAGTGATCAGCGCCGTGCTCCTGACCAGCGAGCCCGTCACCATCAGCAACATTCCGGAGATTCTGGACGTGAAGAACCTCATGGAACTGCTGCAGAACATGGGCGTCAAAGTGACCCGCCTCGCCAAGGGCATGTACACCTTCCAGGCCGATGAGGTGGACACCGCCTACATCGAGACCGAAGAGTTTGTGGCCAAGTGCGCCAAACTTCGCGGCTCGGTAATGGTGGTGGGACCGCTGCTGTCCCGTTTCGGCCATGCCTGGTTTGCCAAGCCGGGCGGAGACAAGATCGGCCGGCGCAGGGTGGACACCCACCTGGACGGCATGGTGAAACTGGGGGCCGAAATGTCCTACGACCCTTCCCGCCGCGCCTTCCACCTGACGCAGGAAGGCCGTCTCACGGGCCGCTACATGCTGCTGGACGAGGCATCCGTCACCGGTACGGCCAATATCGTGATGGCCGCCGTGCTGGCCAAGGGGACCACCACCATCTACAACGCCGCCTGCGAACCGTATCTGCAGCAACTCTGCAAGATGCTCAACCGCATGGGCGCTTTCATCGACGGCGTGGGGTCCAATCTCCTGCGCATCCATGGCGTGGAGGCCCTGCACGGCACGTTGCACAAGATCCTGCCCGACATGATCGAGGTGGGCTCCTTTATCGGCATGGCTGCCATCTGCCAGAGCAGCATCACCATCAAAAACGTCTCCTATTACGACCTGGGCATCATTCCCGACTCCTTCCGCCGCCTGGGCATCAAACTGGAGCAGCAGGGAGACGACATCTACGTCCCCGCGCAGGACAGTTACGAAATCGACTCCTTCCTGGACGGCTCCATCATGACCCTGGCCGATGCCCCCTGGCCCGGCCTCACCCCGGACCTGCTGTCCGTGATGCTGGTGGTGGCCACCCAGTGCAAGGGCAGCGTGCTCATCCACCAGAAGATGTTCGAGAGCCGCCTGTTCTTCGTGGACCGTCTCATCGACATGGGCGCCCAGATTATCCTCTGCGACCCGCACCGGGCGGTGGTGATCGGCCACGACCACCGCATCACCCTCAAGGCCGCGCGGCTGGTGTCGCCGGATATCCGTGCCGGTATCGCCATGCTCCTGGCCGCCATGAGTGCCCGGGGCACCTCCACCATCGACAACATCGAGCAGATTGACCGCGGTTACGAAGACATCGAAGGCCGCCTCAATGCCCTCGGGGCGCATATTACCCGTGCGTAGCCGTTACATGGCCAAGTCAAAAATTCTCCTACTACTGCTGCTGTTATCCTGCGGTGGGCCTGTTCCGGTAAAGGAACAGGAGGATTGTACAATCGTCAAAGCCGATACGATTTATTATTCGGATGGAAGTTGGGTTTCCGGTGAGCATCTTTTTTATTCTTCCAAGTCGCCAGCTGTTTTTCGGCCCTGGCCGTTTTGGATAGGAATATTGACTATAGTCGCCGGAAGTGTTGCAGGTCTTTTCGCGCTGGGTAGGCGATATCGAAGAAAACTATATGAAAGGGAAGCTGCAGAGTCACAAGCTGTTCTTGCTTTATTACAAGACCGGGTCCATTTAGTTAAATCTTTGGCCGAAACACATGAGAAAACGGTTCTGCAGAACAGGGCTGTATCTTATCATGACCAGTTGGAGGCGCTTCAGGAAACGGTACGACGATATCATGACTATTTGGGTCAGTTACGGACAGACCAGTCATTCATGCAAAATTTGGAATCGGCCTTGGATGCGGGGATGGGGAAAGTTATGACCAAAGCCCGCCATCTTCTTGGGACATCAATATCGACCGAGGATTACCGAGTTTTGGCTTTGTATCTGGCCGGTATGAAGCCTTCTTCTATCAGTTTTGTTACGGGCATCTCCCCGGGCACACTTCGAACAAAAAAAAGCAGGATTAAAGGCCGATTGGAAAAATGTACTCCATCTCGCGATCGGGATTTTATCCTTCGTCGGTTAACCCAGAATTAGCTCATTCGCTCCATTTGAAGGGGTGTAACGATTTATTTTTAAGCACGCCTGATAATCAGGCTTTTACGAGTGTTGTGTAACGTTTTGTTTTTGCTGAAAGTCACGCAATACCGTAATTTTGCATAAAAATATTTATGTATGAAAAAAATTAATTGCTATTCTATTATTTGTAAAATAGAATCGCTTATGAATGCAAGATATTTTTGTGTCCTTGGAGTTGTTATATCCATCGCTTGTGCTCCCAAAATTGAGGAAGAACAGGTATTGGAGGCAGATTTAATCTTTTCTTCCCGTATTCCTGAAAAAGAATGGATAAGAGTTTCCGCGGATTCTATTGACAGAGTTTTTGTTGATGACAATATTGCCTGTATTGTGTCAGGAAAGGAAAAAAAGGGGCATTTTTTTCTGACATTATTCAATTTGGGTTCAGGGGAAAAAATCGGTTCTTATTATCCATATGGGTCAGAAATAGGGGAGGTCTTACTGCCATTTTTTACGAAGAGCCAACATCAGTTGCTAATGTATGATCCTGTAAAAAAAATGGCGGGCATTATTGATATCCCTGTTATATTGGATAGTGTCGACTATCATCCGATGCTATTTCACACAAATATTTTTTCTCAGGAAATCATACCGTTTAAAAAGCGGCTTTTGTTTTTGAACCCTAATTCATTTGATGGAAAAGCACCACGTGTAATTATTTCAGATAGAAATTGGAATTATGTGGAAAGGCATAAGTATTCTTTTGATGCTTCCAATGTTGTGGACGGGAGTCTTCAATATAATCCATCAAGAAAAAAAATCGCTTTTCTAGCCGATTACATTCCTGTTATAGAGATTATGAACGAAAATGGAGACCCCATTAGAAGGATTCATTTCCCGCATTCCGTATGTGACTTCGAAACCGTATATCATTCAAACTCTAATATTACAGAGTATCTTTATCCTTATCGTTCATCCCCTACTTTTCCAGATTACTCGTTTTGCGGCTCAGACAGTAACGAGGATTATATTGCATGCATTTATTGGAGAGAGGATTGGACTTATGTAATTCTGATATTAGATTGGGAAGGACATATCATTGACGGCTTTAACCCGGTAAATAAAGTGATACAAATCTCCATATCAAGTGATGGAAAACGAGTTTTTTGTTGGGAATCAGAAGAGAATAATAGTGTTTTGAGAGAATATGCTATTTTACAATAACAGGTTATCAGCTTTGTGCATAGGCATCTTGTTACTGATATCAAATCAATTCGGCAATGCTCAATCATTTGCCTTGACTTCTAATGATGATTTTGGCAAAGTTCAGATGCTTTATATGGACGATGTCGCTTATCCAATGTTTGATCTGGATGAGGAAGTCTTACGCGTTGTGTATTCTGTTAATTTAGGGTTTGAAAAGGATACGACAAGACGGATTGAGATGCAATGCGTATTACAAGTTGGTCCATCCTATTCAAAATATGTATCTTTGGAAGGATTTCAATCCGATTCTTTGTTATTAAATGGCGACTCTCAGATTTTTAAACGTGCCCAATTGTATAATAACAAGGCGAATTTTTTACTGGTAGAGGACTGCTACTATATCTCTCGTACAGAGAGCCGCCTCACCTTTACAGGACGTTTGGCCGCAGATGACTTTCGATACGAAGAAATCCTTCCAGAGCATTAGTGTCCACTAAAAATTTATAAAAGTTCTTTGAAAATATTGAAAGTTAGGTAATTACAGCAGTTTTTGAAGCGCGCCGATTTGAAATTATCTTTGCCAGACTAACGTAGAATGGCACATGCAT
>Ga0247608_10001205_pt1 | contig 36848 bp, 33 predicted proteins | sample 176DNAGHGlowgp2_FD_193490 | JGI IMG/M metagenome (GOLD analysis project Ga0247608, IMG submission 193490) | Sheep rumen microbial communities from Palmerston North, Manawatu-Wanganui, New Zealand - 1766 DNA GHGlow gp2 | ecosystem: Host-associated > Mammals > Digestive system > Stomach > Rumen ...
CTTCGCGGGAGTGAAGTTATCGAGCATGATGCGGTCGGGGATGTTCGTAGCGAGCGCTTCGTTGATTTCATCGAAATTACGCACCTCTATCTCTATTTTCATAGAAAGGAACCGCTCCGACTGCCCCTCTGCGGCTTTCCTTTTTAGATAATCGCGTGCGCGGGTGAGCGCGTTAGTGATGCCGCCCGCAAAATCCACATGGTTATCCTTGAGCAGAATCATATCGAAGAGGCCGATACGATGGTTCATTCCTCCGCCTAAAGCCACCGCTTCTTTCTCCAGATAACGCAGTCCGGGCGTTGTCTTACGGGTATCCAGCACATGGCATCCGGTGTCGGCAATGAGTGACTGATAGCGATGTGCGGTGGTGGCTACACCGGACATACGCTGCATGATATTGAGCATCGTGCGCTCTATCTGCAGCAGACTCAGTTCTTTGCCATACACCTTAAAGGCGATATCGCCCGGCTTGACGTGCGCACCGTCTTCGAGGAACTGCTCAACGCGGCAATCGGGGTCGAAATAGCGGATGATCTCTTTCGCCACCTCCACGCCGGCAAGCACACCGGTATCTTTGATGATTAACTGCTGGCACCCCATTTGTGTTGGAGGGATACAACTCAGAGAAGTATGGTCGCCGTCGCGAATATCCTCCTCAAACCAGATAGCAATAAGCTTACGAAGTTCTTGTTTGTCCATAGTGAATCAATTTTGCGGTGCAAAATTACTACAAAAATTGCATATATGCAAGAAAAAGCAAAAAAAAAGCACCCCGAAGGGTGCCTTTTTAGTGCTAATTGCTTCCGCTCCGCGGATTGCTTCGACTTCGTCGATCGTTTTGCGCGGCGGGCGAGGGAAAATTTGTAGTACCTTCGACCTAAGGTCAAGTTCTAAGTGCTAATTGTTGCAAGCCGAGCTTGCGGCTACCTGCGGTGCAAACGACAATCTTTTAACCGATAAAACTCCCTTTTGCAAGCACAGACGATTTTTTCGATTAAAATCTTGCACATTTCAAAAAAAAGTATTACTTTTGCAGCGTGAAAAATAAGATATACATATTTTTCCTGTTATGCATGGTGCCGATGTTGGCATTGTCGGAGACGAAATGGGACTATACGCATAGCCGTAACGAGTTGCGTATCGGTTGGGGCGACCAGCTATTCGAGAGCCTGATCTGGCACAACCCGACATACATCACCCGCACCATGCCTGATTCATATCAGCAGACCTATCACGAGAATTATCATCACGACCAGCACCTATGGATAGAGTACCAATGGCGATTTAACCACTGGTTATCGTTAGGCGGCATGGTGGATCTGAGTGAAGTACATTGGGACGACGTGACTCGAAACGGTGCGGGCGTAGAGATAGCGCGCTCCAAAGGGCATTATTTCTGCAACGCCGTTATCATGCCTACAATCCGCTTCACCTATTTTCACCACCCGAACGTGAACCTCTACTCGGGTCTCGGCATCGGATTGGATATCAACGGCGGTACGGAGACCAACTCACTCGGTAAGACCACTGACTTCGGTGCGGCCATCAATTTTACCGTTTTCGGAGTGAGCGCTAACTACGACCGATGGTTCTGGACCGTGGATTTTGGCGGCCTATACGCGCTGAGAGATGCGAACACCATTTTTATGGCCAGTTCGAGGATAATAAACGTTGGTTTGGGAGTGAGATTTTAATTTGTCATTGCCCATTTGTCATTTGAAGATTTGAAAATTTGAGATTTAGGAGTTACATAGTATTGATGATGGTGGCGGTGCTGGCGGGATGTCAGTTCCGCGAAGACACGTATGTTGATTTCACCGACATAGACGGTGCGAGTCAACTGGCTTTCCGCGTCATCGGTCAGCATGAGACGGACTTGAGCGTTAGTATACCCGAGAACTGCTACCTGCCCGACGGGACGCGGTTGAGTGAATATTCAGAAGCCAGCGAGGCCGTCCCTGCGTCAGAGAGCAGCAATCAGTCCGGTCTCCGCCGTACTAGTTCGGTCACCGGAGCAGGAATACTGCAAGAACTGCTCAAATACGGCAACCAGAAGAAAGTGATAGAGATAGTAGGGACCTACCCCAGCCATGATGCCGACGGCAATGAGATCACTCTGTCGGGCAAGGTAATGCTGCCGCGCGACGGCAACCCCAAACGGATGATTCTGGTCAGCCATTATACCGTATGCTCGAATGCGGAAGCACCCAGCAACTGCTTCTCCATAGAAGGCCTTCTGGTCAAATCGGGCTACGGGCTTATCATTCCCGATTATATTGGCTATGGCGTTACGGCAAAAGAGGTACACCCTTATCTGGTGATGGATCTCACCGCGCGCAATGTCCTTGATATGTACCTGGCTGTACGTCCATGGCTGGAAGCAATCGACCGTGTCCCGGACGACCCAGAGCTGGACCTCATGGGCTATAGCCAAGGAGGCGCAACAACAATGGCTGTGCAACACCTCATCGAGACCGAATACGACGATGCGGACGACATCAACCACGTCAGTCTCCACCGCGTTTTTGCCGGCGGCGGTCCGTATGACGTGAAAGCGACGTACGAGCGCTTTGTGACGACCGACACCGCCAGTTATCCGGTAGCCGTACCATTAGTGCTGCAAGGCATGATCAAAGGCAACAAACTGAACATGCAGCTGGAGGACATGATGCAGCCGTGGCTATGCGAACATCTGGACGATTGGATCAACAGCAAGCGTTTCTCCTCCGCCCAGATCAACAAACTGATCGGCACCAAGGTAACCCACAACTTACTAACGGAAGAAGCCATGGAGCAGAAGTCCGACAAGGTAGCCGAGCTCTACAAAGCCATGACGGTCAATTCCATTCTCTCTCTCTATTGGGAGCCGGAGGCATCCGTCTATATCATGCATTCGATGGACGACGAGACCGTACCGTTCACCAATGCCTCCAATGCCAAATCCAAATGGCAAGACGCCAATATCACCTATAATTTCGGCCATTACGGCGGCCATGTGATGACCTGCTTGCGGTTCATCTACGCGGTGCAAACACTCTTGCAACAAGAGGAAGACGAAAGGAAACAGTATGAACAATAAGCCCTATAGCCTAAGCAGTCTGACAGCGATAGCGGTCTGTCTTCTGTCCGTAGTAGCGGTCTTCTTCTCCTGCAGCCCCGAAGCTCCATGGGAGACGAAAGGCGTGGAGGTGAGCATGACGCAAAAGACCGTTTCCGCCGGATTCGTAGAGTATGACTTCTCGACCAACAAGGACGCTTATTACCTCATCGCTATCTGCGAGCCGTGGGAGGACTACAACCCCGTAGCCAACTCCAAACAATTCATGCAACTGGCGCTCGATTCCGCCTATGCCATGTATCTGGTTTGGCGCAACGACCTGCTTCGTAACAAGGAGTTCAATGTAGCGCCTTTCGCTTCCCACTCGCTCCAATACGGTAAAATAACCCATTTTTTCACAGGTCTCCTACCCGACCATGACTATTGGGTTTATGCCTTTCCTGTCAATCCTGAAACGATGAAGCCAGTCGGGAAACTGGAACTGGAGCACTTACATACCTCTGAAACCAGTACGGTAGAGATCCGCTTCGATTACCGCGTCAAAGGCATATGGGACTATATCTATCCTACCGACACGTTCGGCAATGTCAACTCCCGCTTTCCTTACATCGCTCTCACCGAAGACAGCATTACTATAGAGCAGGATGCTGTTGCGAAAGGCGACCCCTATCTCTATTTCATGTACTGGGAAACCCAGATGTTTCTACATCCGGATCTGGCCTTGGTCTATTATGGTGTGAAAGCGATAGAGAACGACGGAGACCTATCGAATCTTGAGTTTGAAGAGGGACACACCTATTACACCAGTATCACCGGCTATGACGGACTCTTCAAGCGAATGACGATCTATAAGTTCACGTGGACTCCAAACTGCGAATTCTATTTTCACGACACGGACTCCACGAATCTGGCTATTCTCTACGAAGACAAATTGGGCGAAGAATGAAAATCTCCCTTCTCGTGGTAGGCAAGACTACCGACTCACGGCTTATATCCCTTATCGAGGACTACCGGAAACGGCTTATACACTATGTGCCGTTTGAGTTGGTCGTTCTGCAGGATCTGAAGAACACCAAATCACTTAGCGAAGAGCAGATCAAAACCGCCGAAGGCGAAGCTATCCTTCGTTTTGTCACGCCATCCATGGACGTCGTTCTGCTGGACGAGCACGGACGGGAATTCCGCTCCGTCGAATATGCGGAATGGCTGCAAAAGAAAATGGGTTCAGGCAAAGACCTGACGCTCGTTATCGGCGGTCCGTACGGTTTCAGCGAAGCCGTCTATCAGCGTGCCGACGGCAAAGTATCTCTCAGCCGGATGACCTTTTCCCACCAGATGATACGAATAATGGTCATTGAGCAGATATACCGCGCAATGACCATTATTCGGGGCGAGCCCTACCACCATGAATAGAGGTTAGAGGTTATTCTATTTACGATTGGACGATTTATTACCGTACCCGGATCTTCTGTCCAATCTGCAGGATTTTCGTTTCCTTGATGTTATTCAAGCGGCAGAGCGTACGAACCGTTGTGCCGTACTTGCGTGCGATGCCGGACAACGTGTCGCCTTGACGCACTTTATGGTACTTCATCGCGGCCTGCTCGGCACGTTGCTGTTTGATAGCTTTGATACCGATGACATACTCTTGCGCATTACGCAGTTTGCCGGAGGAGAAATCGATGAACGTAGCAGGGTCAAGCGCATTGCCCAGATAACGAATCTCCAGATGCAAGTGACTGCCCGTCGAACGTCCTGTGTTACCGCCAAGACCGATGACATCCCCCGCCAGCACTTTCTCATACTCATCCACCAAGGGACGACTCAAATGGCCGTAGATAGTCTCCAGACCATTGTCATGGCGCAGAACGACATAATACCCATACCCGCGAGGGTCCCAACCGACAATACGTACTTGCCCACCCCATGCGGCGCGGATGGAATCGCCTATCTGCACTTTGATATCCGTGCCTTTATGCATACGGTAACGGCGCCATCCGTAAGGGCTGGTCACATAACCCGGCGCAGGCAGACAAAAACCCGCCATCGGTATATGGACATCCTCCGTGAGAGAGTCAAACAGATTACCGTAAGGATTGACATGCGCGTCCGTCCAGATATGCCGATAGAGACTATCCGCAGGATGCTGCAGCAAAGCGGTGTCGCCTAACATGAACTGCGGTGCCATTTTGAAGACCACATCGCCATCATTGGTATGCACCACCAGTTTGCGCGGCAGTGCCTCAAAATCACACGCTACATACAGCGTATCGTTGGAGAAATGGCTGACGAGCCACTCCGGAATACCGGACGAATGGACCTCTATATCATCGAGTTCCTCCAGCTCATCACCTTCGCTATCCGCAGCCAGTGAATCCAATGCCACCGGCGCTACAGCAACAGCATTCTGCGCCGTAGTATAGGAACACACCAAGAAAAGCGATAAAAGAACTAATCCTATTTTTTTCACAATACTCGTATTTACCATTTATATTACAACAAGCAGAACGGCCAAGTACATCCGGTGAGCAACCAATGGCAGAGCCATGCTAAAGCTGCCACCACGATAATGCAAGCGATTACAATCAGGCATATCTGCCATCCCTTCAGTCCTTTCTTGGGCTTAATGAACGGGAAAGCCACTTGCTCGGTCAGCGTCCTGCCGAACGGCACGGAGATAATCGCATCTGCATTGACAGCCCATCCGTTGGCATTGAGTATCGGCGCCAGGTTACGACGACGCAGTTTGAGCCATGCCATAATCATACTCGGTCCGCTGATGACCAACAGAATAGCCACGAAAACGAGTAGTAGTTGCCACCAATGTAATGTTGCCAATCCGCTGAACACCGCTACAAGCGCCGTGCCAATCATGCCGAGAGCCATGCCGATGGCGGCAAAAATACCGGCGAACTTAGCTATATCAAATGCCTGTTTCTTGTCTGCTGCAGCAGGATCAGCGGCTTTAGCTTCTGCGCTGGCCGTCATATTATCAAACGACTTGGCGTCTTTCTCCGCCGCCGACTTATTGACTTTCTCTTCTATCCATTTCGCGAACTTGCGATAAGGCGTCCAGAAAGCCTGACGGATAGAAATCGGGTTCTCGATAATCTTGAAGACTGTCGCATCATAATCGAGTCCGTCGTTATCATAGAAGATGGCATTCTTCCCCACATGCAGATTCTTTATTTCGCCTTGCGTCATGGCGGCTACTATCTGCGCGGTCTTGCCGTTTTTCTTGTTCTCGCAGTTACAATAGAGCAGATAGATGCCGCTCAGCGGCGCCTGCGAGTCGTGCTTCGGCAGGTCGTTCACGCGGATACAGAGGTGGCACGCGCGTTGGTCGATGATAAGCGTACCGGCCTGGAACGAGGCGATCGTCTTGTCGTTGAGATCATAGAAATCTTCGAGCGTAACAAAGTTACGGAGCAGACGATAGAAATCGCGGTGGAGAAGCAAAAGTGTGCGCAGTGGAGTATAGACAGCCTTCGCTGCAGATAAAGCCTCCGCGTTAGCCCCTTCGGCCGCCGCTTTAGCAGCCTCATAGTCCGCAATCTGCTTACCCATCTCCAGGAATTTCTTCATCGACATTCCGGGTTTGACAGCATCTTCCGGAATAAGCGCGAGACCTATTTTCTGCAGTTTCTCCTGCTCGAAATAAGCGGCATACTCGGCGCTTTTCTCTTTGTACGCAGCTATCACATCCGCCTCCAGCGGAGCAGCAGGGATGGGTTGTTCCTCTATAGTCACGGCTGAAAGAGCGGCATCCACGTCTGCCAAGGCTATGGATTTCTTCTTGCCGGCAATTTTCTTTGCCACCTCAACAATCGCTTCATCTGCGATATTCGATATTTCAATCTCATCCTTCTGCTCGAAGAGCGTCTTGGGGTCTTTCAATACGCTGCAGAGCCATTCCGATCCGGCTACTACCTCTTTCAGACGCAGTTTGCCGTCTCCGTCCAGGTCCATCGCCTTGAGGGACTCATCGCAAATCTCGAGACCTGTTGTAGGACAAGATAGAACGGTCCACATTTTCTTGTCTAACTCGCCGAGGTGACGCAGATCCTCAGCCGATTGAATGCGTACGCGGGTCACACCACCTACATTCGCAAAACTCCATTTGTACTTGCTCATAATATGCTTAATTTAATGTAATTTTCAATTTTGCGGGCAAAAGTACAAAAAAAAATTCATATATGCAAGCATAAGCATAAAAAAAGAGCCCTCATGGGCTCTATTTCTTGCATATGTGAACAAAATATTGTACCTTTGCACCCAAATTGCAGGATTATGGGCTCAAACGAACAAATACCATGAAGCGTTATCTATATTTATTCCTTTTAATCATAGGCTTTTGCGCCTACTCTGTTCCCGCATTGTCGTGGGGGCAGAAAGGGCATCGTATCATCGCTAAGATTGCGTATGACAACCTGCATCGCAAAGCGCGTAAACAGGTGGACCGGCTATTAGGCAAACAAGGCATGATTTACTGGGCCAACTGGGCGGATGAGATCAAGAGCGACACGATTTACCCCACCAGTTACGACTGGCATTTTCAGGATTTTGAGGGAGGTATGAGTGATAGCGCGGTAGTGGCAGCACTGACGGATTATCCGAAAGAAGGCGGTAACTTATTCCGGGCCTTGGACAGTCTGACGGCTTTGAAAGAAAAAAACGTGCACACGCTTCGCTTTATTGTGCATCTGGCTGGCGACCGTTATTGCCCGATGCATACGGCGCATTTATCGGACCGCGGGGGGAATGACGTGAAGATGAGATGGTTTAGAGAGGACACGCGTTTGCACACCGTTTGGGACACCCATCTGATTGAATCACAGGGATATAGTTTCAGTGAGTATGCCAGGAAATTGGAGACAGAGTATGCGGCAGAGAAAAAAGGCATTGAGCAGATGAACGAAGCGGAACTACTGTTACATAACTACCATTTCACGGAAGATATATACACCTATCAGGCCACATGGGACGGTAATACCTACCATTATATATACCGCTGGCGGCAACCGATGGAGTTGCAACTCTACGTCGCCGGTATACGCCTGGCAAAATTATTGAACGAAATCTATAAATAATCCATATCATGAAAAAAATTCTCTCTTTTGTACTTTGTACCATTTATTCCGTTACCCTCTCGTACGCCGTTGACATGCAAGCGCACATGGGAACCCAAGAGGCGCAAGACGCATATAGCTTGTACCTCAACAAACAGTCCTCGTACTATACCGGCGATTATACACCGGAAGCATTACGTGCATTGACAGGCAACGAACTCTTCGGTGCACTGAATACACTGATGGGCAACACTTGTAAATTAGCCAAAGAGGATGGTTCTTCGAACGGGTATAGTTATAATTCGCTACGCAATCAATATGTCAATGTGGACAAAGACTTGAATACGACCGGCAATATTATTGGTTATTACGATGGTCAGTCTATGAACGGCACATGGGATAGCGGTAAGACCTACAACCGCGAGCACACATGGCCACAGAGTTGTTTCAAGGGTTCCAATTCCAGCGGAACCGGCATCCCGATGGGTTATGACATGCAATCCGTTCGTCCTACCAGCACTAAAGTGAATAGCGAGCGGGGTAGCACACCTTACGGCGAAAGCAATAAATACTACGACCCGGATGAGATAAACATCAACAACTCCCTTTATAGGAATATCAATCTGGGTTCCTATCGCGGCGATGCAGCGCGCGTAATCATTTACGATTACATTGTTTACGGAAAGTGGGGTTCGTTCTCGAATAAGATGTTTCGATCCGAGGTGAAAGCAGATCTTCAAGCGCAAGTAGGAACCGCTTCTTGCTCGGTGTTTGAGTCATTGGCAGTCCTTCTCAAGTGGCACATGAACGACCCTGTTTCGTTGACGGAGATGGTGCGCAATGACGGTGGACAGAACTACCAGGGAAACCGCAATCCGTTTATCGACTACCCGGAACTGGCTATCCAGATGTTGAAGAATGCAAACGGCGTAACCACCTATCCGGTAAGCACAATCGGGCAAATGTGGCCGGCATATAAGCTAACACTCAAAGACGGTTTTATCGCTTATTTGGGGAGCAAAGACAACCGTCCGGACGAAGTAACGGTTACCGGCGCGCAATATACCTACGACCCGGAGTTAGGACGTTTGACCATCAAGAATGTGATCGGTGCCGTGACGATTACCATCGCCGGGGCAGAGGCGGTTGAGTTGACCGAAGACGGCCGTCAAGCTATTAAAACCATACACAACGGACAAGTGGTCATCCTCAAAGCCGGCAAGATGTACAACGTAATGGGGCAAATAGTTGAATGAAACGACTATTGGTTATATTAGTGGCATTGTATTGCCTATCGCCTTTGTTCGCGGGTACTAATCTGCAACTATTCTACGATTTCGGCAGTCTGAACACGGTTTGCGAGAACAAACGTACCGATCGTGTGACGACGACCGTCGAGCTCTTTTATCCAGACCCTTGGGGCACTACCTTTGCTTTCATTGACTTGGACTATAACATCCATCCCAATGACCCGAAGAACACACCGTTCATGGGGTATTTTGAGATTGCTCGGTGCCTTAATTTCTGGCAGAACACGAAGGCGAAAGACCTAAGTATTCAAGTGGAGTACAACGGTGGTTTAGGGCTCTACAAAGCGGGTGATGCCATTGGCGGGTATGCTATCAATCATGCGGCGCTGGTGGGACTTAACTACTGTTTGCATACCGCCGATTACAAGAATATATTCAATCTGGAATTGCTCTTCAAGTATGTGGTAGATGATGCGAATATGTGGCGTATTAAGGGTCCTGACGGCCATTGGACCACACAGGAAGGCAACCAAGTACCACTACAATTCACTTTCGTATGGGGATGCGATGATTTCTGTACGGCTCCCGGACTACGGTTCTCAGGGTTCCTGGATATATGGGGACAGAAATTCGGCAACCTACAATCATTTGTGATGATTAGCGAACCACAGTTATGGTATAATGTGGGTCGATGGTTTAAATGTCCGAATCTGCACATCGGCACAGAGATTGAATTCAGTTACAATTTTGTGGGCGGCACTCCGGGTACGGGATTCATGTGTAATCCCTGTTTGGGCATCAAATGGTGCTTTGATTAATATACAAGATATAGTCTGTTTATGCGAAAAGGTCTCTTGGCACTCATGCCTATTATGGCAATGATAGTGCTGCTTGTTGTTTTTTCTATCTATTACGGAGGGGTGAGCAATGCACCTCTGTTATTGGTTTTCGTTCTCTCAGCCATCGTGGCGGTCATTGGTACGCGCGGTATTCCGTTCAAAGAACGGATAACTGTTTTCTCCAGCGGTGCGGGCAGCCCTAACCTGCTCCTTATGGTGTGGATCTTTATGCTCGCCGGCGCTTTTGCCGTCAGCGCCAAAGAGATGGGGGCTGCCGGCGCAATGGTGGACCTCACACTGCGCATCTTACCTGCCAAATTCGCGCTCACAGGACTTTTTATCGCGGCGTGCCTTACCTCGCTGTGTATGGGAACGAGTGTGGGAACGATTGTAGCGTTGATGCCCATCGCGGCAGGGCTGGCAGAAAAAACAAGCATGGCTCTTCCCCTCGTAGCTGCCGCCGTAGTAGGCGGGGCTTTTTTCGGAGATAACCTCTCTTTTATCAGCGATACCACGATTGTCGCCACCCAGACCCAACGATGCAAGTTGAGTGACAAATTTCGCTTTAATGTGCGCATGGTCATTCCCGCCGCCATCATTGTGGCGGTACTCTATTTCTTTCTCGGAAACAGTGCGGCGGAGATAGCAACGGCTGACTCCATACAATGGTGGAAAGTGGTCCCTTATCTGGCGGTCTTAATATGCGCAGCATGCGGAATAGATGTGCTGATAGTGCTGATACTTGGGAATCTGTTGACCTGCATAACCGGTCTGTGTGATGGCAGTTATGACCTTATGGGATGGATAACGAGTACACTCAACGGCGTAATGGGGATGAGTGAACTGATACTTATCTCTATGCTCGCCGGTGGCATTTTTGCGCTCATCAGTCATAACGGAGGACTGGAGTTTGTCATCGAGCGTATCACGCGTCGCGTCAAACGGCGCAGCGGAGCCGAATGGAGTATATGCGCGTTAGTAGCTTTCGCTAATATATGTACGGCGAACAACACCATCGCTATCCTTTCGGTAGGAGATATTGCTCGCCGTATTTCTGAGCAGTTTGACATCGACCCTCGCCGTAGTGCCAGTTTGCTGGACACCACCAGTTGCTGCGTACAGGGCTTATTGCCTTACGGTGCCCAATTGCTGATGGCAAGCGGGCTGGCAGGTATTAGCGCCATGAGTATAGTACCGTGGTTATTCTACCCGATGCTTCTGGGCCTTGTCGTTGCCGGAACAATTATTTTCCGTAAGTCTCACTGATGTTGCTCGCGGAGTAGGTCATTGACCGTCTTCACGGGATTGAACGTCGAAACGGGCACCTCTACGAAAATGGTGTTCCATTTCGCCATCGCCCCGTTCCATAGACCCGGCAGTTCAAGTGCCAATAATTCTTTGCCATCCTTGGACTTATTGGAGATGAAGCCTGTCTGCGGATCTACATATTTAGGCAGGTCAAACGGTTTGCCCTCATAGTCACGGATCGCGCAAACGAGATCGACCGGATTGAAGTGGGTCGACTGCGCCATCAACGCCGGGTCGCTTATCTGGGTTGACTCAAGAATCTGGCAGGACACAGAACCGTCTGCCTCGCGAACGAGGAACGGTCCTCCGCCGGGTTCACCGGTATTCTTTACCACACCGCAAACACGGATAGGACGGTTCAGTTTAGCACGTTCCTCGTCACTCAAATCCGGGTTCTTCAGTGCTTCAAAGACACGTTTCTGCTCCGTAACCAGCACACCGGCAAGGATTTGCTTGTAGCGAATCGTATCTTTCTTCAGGCGGTCCGGCACTACGTTGTCTATATTCTTGATAAATACGATGTCAGCGTCCTGTTGGTTGAGATTCTCTATCAACGCGCCGTGACCACCCGGCCGGAAGAGCAATTTGCCGTCTTTGGTGCGGAACGGCGTTCCATCGGGATTAGCAGCCAGCGTATCTGTACTCGGTAATTGCTCCGAGAACGTTACATCGTACTTAACGCCGAACTTATCCTCAAATTTCTTTACATTCTCCGCTATATGCTGACGGAAAAGGGGCAGGTGGTCATGGCTTACGGTGAAGTGCAGATAAACCGTCGGTTTCTCTCCTTCCTTCGCCGGCGCCACACAATACTGTGCACCTTCTACCAAGTGCTCCAACGCTGGCGTGCGCGCACCATCGCGGTATTTATGAAATAGAAGCAAACCCTTCGGCAGATCGCCGTAATGCATATCTTGCAGCAGGTAGCGTACGGCCTCCTGACCCTCTTTGCCAGCCAACTGCGGACCGAAAGCAAAGCAATCCTTGTGCGCCAGGAAATCCTGAATAAACGGTGTTTCTATGCCATCCTCAAGGTACTGGAACAGATTCTTGAACATACGGCTGGCGGCACCAGAAGCAGGAACGAACTTAAGAATCTTATGCCCCTCCTTCAAGTACTGTTGCCATGCGGCAATATACTCCTCCTGCTCAGCGCGTTTCGGCGCCAGAATACCTTTCTTCGTCGAAGCTGGGGCCACGATGTCTAACTCGGGAAAACCATTACGGAAACACTCTAACTGCGCCTCTGCTTTTTCCACGGAAATGCCTCGAGCTTGTAATTGCTCCAGGTCTTGTGCACTAAAATTGCTCATGGTAGTAACAGATTAATAAATCAAATTTGGCGCAAAGATATAAAAAAATTTGCATATGTGCAAAAAAAATTGTACTTTTGCAGCAGAAAAAAAATGAATAAATCATAAATCGTCAAATTGTAAATTGTTTTATGGTTCTTTTAGCCGACAGCGGAAGTACAAAAGTGCATTGGTGTCTCGTGACTGCCAGCGGGCAATGTTCGGATGTTTTCACCGATGGTATCAACCCGCTTTTCCAGACCTGTGATGCCATGCGTAATAGTATCTGCAACCAACTTTTGCCGCAGATCAGTTCACTTCTTTGGGCAGGTACACTGACCCATATTTTCTTCTATGGTGCAGGTTGCACGCAGGAGAAAAAAGTGTTTGTACAGCGCGCTTTGGAAGGGGTATTCAAGAAAGCTGAAGTGCTTGTAGAGTCTGATATGCTCGGTGCTGCGCGAGGTTTGCTGGGACATAATGCAGGAGTAGCCTGTATTCTCGGAACGGGCAGCGGAAGTTGTTATTATGATGGAGAGAACATCGATTGGTGTGTTCCTTCGCTGGGCTACATCTTAGGCGACGAAGGAAGTGCCGCAGTGTTGGGCAAACGACTCGTAGGCGATCTGCTGAAGAATCAATTAGGAGATGATCTCAAAGAACTCTTCTTTTCAGAATACGAAACATCTATGGCGGATATTATCGAGAAAGTGTACCGTCAGCCGTTCCCGAACCGCTTCTTAGCCAAGTTATCCAAGTTCTGCGCAGACCATATAGAAGATAAGCGTATTCATGATTTGGTCTATGACCATTTTGTGCAATTCATTCGCCGAAACCTTAAGCAGTATCCGGCAGATAGTCCGTATCATTTTGTCGGTTCTGTAGCGTATTACTACCGACCGATATTGGAGGATGCGATGGCCGCAGAAGGGCTGCCTGTCGGTACTATTCTGAAAGACCCCATAGAAGGACTCAAGGAATATCATAAGGATGTGATTATCCCCACGACCGAATAAAAAAAATCTATTTGCACCTAGGAAAGATTCCTCAGACACAACGCTCGGCGTGAAAGAGTGTCGGTTTGCCGGAGATGCGGCAACCGATGATAAAAGCTGTGCCTCCATCGCGGAGGTGCAGTTTTTTCTTGAGCTGGTCAGGTGTCAAAGGATAATTACGGACGAGAACGTTCGCATTAGGGATTGGTAATTGGCGATTGGCGATTTGTTCTTTAATCTGCCACACACGCCCGGGAAAATCGGGCACAAGCGTTTCCGAACAATAAAGATGCGTGTTAACGTCCAGTTTGTGCAGACCAAACCGTTCTCCCACTAACTTATATGCCCCGGACTTGAGAATAGAAACGTTGGGTTCATAGAGATAAGCCCCCTCCAACTTCCCCAGAAAGGGGAGAGAAGAAGCGTCTCGTTCTTCTTCGCGGGTAAAAAGGAACGGTTTGTCCATTTTTGTCAAGTCTATCGCAGTAATCTTTCCCACTCCTCCGCTCAGTAAAAGCACTTCTTTCACTTCGTTCTTCACCGCCACTACATGTATATCCCATGCTACTTGCGAAAGGCTTGTTACCGCTTGCCTTAGGTCTAACATCGGCGATAGTTTAAGCATAAGTCGTCCTTGGGGAGTGAGGTGCGACAAAAGGGATGGAAGGAGTTCAACCACATTGGGTGCACAATCCTCCATACGAAATACTTTTCCTCCATGACTATCTCTGCGCGCAGGATCTAAAAAAATCAAGTCATACCGTCCTTCGGACAGTAAGAATTCTTCGGCGGTACTGTTGTGGACAGAGACAGCACCTTTTATACTTTGGTTCTGCCCGCTTGGCCCCCTTCGTACATAAAAATTATGTGCGGCAATGCGGCATAACTCTTCGTTTTGCTCGACATAGTCGGTGTGCGCAAAATGTTCGCTCAGAAAATAGGTGTCCACGCCGTAACCGCCGGTGAGATCAAGACATTTACCATTTGAACATGTACCTTGTACGAGTAATGCTTTATACCTTGCGGTGAGTTCTGACGAGCATTGCTCGCAACTCAGGCGCACAGGATACCACCAGTCTTCTATGGACGCAAAAGTAGGCAGTTTGTCGGCAGTCCGTTCACGGCCTTCAACCTGCTGTAACATCCACCGCCATTCGGCGTCTGAGAGGTGCTTGTATTTATCGCGCTGGAACGCTAAGTCTGCTGCCCGCATAGTAGTATTTCAATATCTCCTCGTATGTTTTTCCTTCGGAAGCCATCACCGCCGCACCGATTTGGCAAAGTCCTGCACCGTGCCCCCAACCGTGACCTGAAAGTTGAAAGGTAAAAGTGGAGAGTTGAGAGTTGTAAGATTTCTCGACCTCAAACCAGGAACTATAGAGGCAAGTACGTGACAGCCATAAGCGGATTTTCAGCTCTTTGCCAATTATTTCCGTATGCTTCGTCCCGACGATTTTCAGCTCATAAATACGTCCCGATGCCCCTCTTTTCAAAGGAATAAGGTCGATTATTTCCCCGAAGTCTATGCCTGATTTGGTGCGAATAATCTCACTCAGTTCTTCAGCAGTATAGTTCACTTGCCAGTCGTGAAAATCTTTGGTCTCCTGATCGTAGTCATTGAGTACTAACCGTAGTACTTTAGGCGAAGGAGATTTACACCAATCGCATTGGACGGATTGAATATACGGGACATCAATATCTTCCCAGCAAGTCCGCCATATTTCGGTTCGTCCGCCACAACACTTGTAGTAACGGCAGTCACATATCTCATCTCCGTACATCAACACTTGTCCGGCAGTTGCACGCACGGCTTCCACGGCGCGTTCGCTCATTCGACGGAGACCTTCATAACGCTGACAATGGTCATCGGCACAGACATCAAAACCTTCATGGTTCGGTTTCTGCATCGCCCGGATAGCCCACGAGCGGCTGATGACCGCGTGCGCTTTGAGCAACTCCATCGGACTATTCGCATTCATCTCTGATGAAATGACAGAACAGATATAATCTTCGAGTTCAATCGTGTTGATAGCTACTTGCCATGGTTCCTCTCCTTTCAGAGAAGGGTTGGGGGCAGGTTTAATCTCTAATGTACCGGCGAACTCCTGGTCTTCATGGCGGTCCCAATGAAAACCGATACCGATACGCACATTCTTCAGCACGAAGGTGTTCTCGCGCTGTTCGAACTCAATGTGCGGAGCAGTGAGAATTCCTACTTTAATCGTGCGAGCAACTCCCATGTGCGGAGACGGTCTTTATACCAGTTATTACGGTTCATGGCGACGATGTCGCAGTTAGCGTCCGAGTTATCTTCCCAACGACGGCAGTTATAGAGCACATCATAAATACGACCGATCGGATAATCGCGACTGATACGCAGACCGACCGCGTAGTCCTCGCCGTACTTGGTGGTCGGATAATTGATGGTACGTAATAACGGCACATAGAACCCGCGCGGAGCACCGAGACCGTTGATGCGCAGGGCGTTGTTACGACCGTTATCATCTGTCCACTCGCGATGGTCAATCACACCCGGAGGGAGGATTTCGCCGGCCATATTCGTCAGCTGGTATGTACCGATGACCATGCCATAACGGGGAGCCGCATGGCTGTCTTGTTTCGGTTCTAAACCGGCGAAAGCATCAATAAAACGCTGCACGGTGTTTTCGTCGAAATAGGTGTCATCCGAATCCAGTTGGATGGCATACTTACCGCAACGCTGGTCATGAATAGCTACATTCCAGTTGCCGCCTATGGCGTGCCAAGTCTTATCCTGGGCGATGTAAATCAATTCACCATTCGCGCCATTATGCGAAGCGTCACCATTTATCAATTCCTGGATTTTCTCCTTCGTGCCGTCTGTGGAGTTGTCATCCACCACTATGACGTTGAACGAATAGCCATCGCGCACTTTCTGGTTCAACGCACTATGAATGGCATCTGCGATGGTGCGCGCACGATTTTTGCAGGGGATAATCACACTGGCCGTGACAGGAAACCCACCTGCTTGGGGTAACTCTTTATACTCGCCGGGTTTTAAGTATGCTCCGATGCGTTTCAAGTACGTTGTGACGCATTGCTCCATCTCTATCTGCACTTGACGATTTCGTGGATCGACATAGTCGAATAGTTTCTCACCGGACTTACGGGTGTCTGTCTCCACTTCATAGTAGAGATATTCGGGAATATGAGCAAGCGGCTCACCACCCGTTTGAGCCATCCGGTCAGTGGCGCGGAGGCGCAAGTCGTAGAGTCCGGCGAACTCATAGTCCGTGTCCATCTGTGCAACCAGTTCTTTGAGTTTATCCGTGCGCCAAAGGAGTACTGCACCGAAATCGAAATCGTCACGCAGCGCACCAAGCTGATAATCAATCACCGGCGCCTCAGAAATAATCCACTCTCCCTCTTTGTCCCTTTGTACTTTGTCCCTTTGTACCTTATTAAAATGGTCGGCATAAACCATAGTGGCACCGCTCATCTCCAGCACCTGAACCATTCGCTCTTTCCCCAGATAAACCCATTCGATATCCGGTTTGAGACAAATCATGGTGTAAGGCGCAGAACTCTTCTCCGCGATTTCTCTTATCGCTTTCGTTGAGCAGACTCTGCCTGAAAGAAAAAATGTAGTTATCATATGTGTGTGATTTATACTAACTGGCGTTTATCCCAAGGGATTGAATATATCCATGCCGAAAGCAGAGGTGAAAGCATTCGCTTTTTTGAGGTTCTCTGCGGTGTCGAGTTGGACACCCTGGGCATGCGGGGACATTAGAAGGATACGGTCAGAGAGCGCGAGTGCCAAATCTAATTCGTGAGTAGAGATAAGCACCGTTTTGCCTTGTTCGTGCGCCAGTTGGCGTAAGAGCCGTAATATCAATATTCTATGTGGCAAATCCAGGTGTGCCGTAGGTTCGTCAAGCAGGATGATAGGAGTCTGCTGTGCGAGCGCTTTGGCGATTAATATACGCTGCTTCTCACCATCGGAATGGGCGTTGAAGAATGATGAAAGGTGACAGGTGACAGGAGAATGGAATCCCACCTGCTGTAACGACTCGGTGATGATGCGTTCATCTTCTTCCGTCAGTCCGCCAAGGAAAGAAGTGTACGGATAACGGCCCATGGCCACCACGTCATGCACGGTGGTATTATCCATCGAAAGGCGCTCAGTAAGAACGAGTGCCACACTCTTTTCCGGTCTGTATTCTGTATTCTGTATTCTGTATTCTCCTTCTAATGGTGGTTGGAGACCTGCGAGCGTGCGGAGAAGGGTTGACTTTCCACAGCCGTTGGGACCGAGCATGCAGACCATCTCACCCTCATGGAGTGAGAAATCCAAATCGGTCTGTACGCTGTATTCTGTACTCTGTACTTTGTACCCGATCGTCAGTTTATTCGTAGAAATAGATACGCTGGACACGGCGGGAGACGGATGTTAAGATTTCGTATGTGATGGTACCTAATTTGGCGGCAAGTTCTTCAAGCGGCATATGTTCTCCGAACACTTCGGCTATATCTCCTGGACGGGCGTCAGCGCCGGTTACATCAATCATAGCCTGGTCCATGCAGACGTTTCCGACCACGGGGCAACGCTTTCCGCGCACCCACACTTCGCCGCCGTAATTGGAGAAACGACGGTCAAAACCATCGGCATAACCGATTGGGATGACAGCAATAGTGCGGTCTTCCGTCAGTTGGGTATGACGTCCGTAACCGATGGTCTCGCCGGCTTTGACCGTTTTGACGGATAGGATAGTCGTTTCGAGTGTACACACGTTGCGCAGTTGGGCGCCCGCGAAAGAGAAGCCGTAAAGACCGATACCGAGGCGGCACATATCAAATTGATATTGCGGGAAACGCTCAATGCCGGCGGAGTTACAGATGTGCTTGAGAATCCTGACTTCTGATTCCTGACTCCTGACTCCTCTAATCAACTCTTCGGCGCAAGTATCGAAATAACGGATCTGCGAGAGGGTGAAGTCGTCGAACTGCGGCTCGTCCGAACCGGCGAGATGGGAGAAGACAGAGGCTACGCGGACTGCTTTCTGGTGCGTCAGGCGGTCAATGAGCCAGGGTATATCTTCTTTATAGAAACCCAGACGATGCATACCTGAGTCTATTTTGATATGAATCGGCACGCTCTCCAGCCCCTTGGCTTCAGCGGCCGCAATAACGGTCTTAAGCGACTGATGGCTATAGACGTTCGGTTCGAGATTATTCTCAAGAATCAGATCCATTGCCGCCACTTCCGGGTCCATGATGATGATGGGGAGTGTTATCCCTGCTCGGCGCAGTTCAACTCCTTCGTCTGCCACCGCGACGGCTAAATAGTCCACGAGTCCCGAAGCCTGCAGAGCTTTGCTCACCTCAACACTTCCTGCGCCATAGGCGAAGGCTTTGACCATGCAGGTCAGTTTGGTTTCCGGTTTCAGTTTGGAGCGGAAATAACGGACGTTCTCCACGAGTGCCGAGAGGTTCACTTTGAGAACAGTCTCATGCGTCTGCTGGAGGATACGCGAAGCGATGGTCTCTTCGTCGTATCCGAGAGTGCGCATGACCGCGGCACAGGTACGCACGTTCTGATGCGTAGGGTCTTCGATAACGGCCTTCGAGTGCACAAAGAGTTTCATCTTCTCTTCGCGTTTCTGCTCAAGGGAAATAAAATTCTCGTCATGCTCATGACCGATATAGGTGATTACACCTATAGTCGGGCGAATGATGCGTTCCAATTTCTCCATCTCTCCGGGCTGCGAGATACCGGCCTCGAAGATAGCAATCGTCTTGACTCCTGACTCCTGACTCTTGACTCCCGCCAGCTGCCAAACGCTCAGAGGCACACCTATCTGGGAGTTGTAGGACTTGGGCGAACGAACGATGGTATAATCATCTTTGAGGAGTTGGTACAGCCACTCCTTGACGACGGTCTTACCATTGGAACCGGTTATGCCGATGACCGTTCCGTTGAACTGCGAGCGGACATACGCCGCAAGTGTTTGCAGCGCTGCGAGCGCATCGCCTGTAACGAACGCACGCACTCCTTTCGCCTGCAACTCCGGGATATACCTGGCACCATCGTTCTTCTCCGTTTTGATAGCAAAGAAAAGCGTTTGTTCGGCTTGCTCCTTCAGTTGACGGCTGTCCGTCAAGAGATGACGAATGTCCAGATCATCCTCTCCGGATACTTGCGCGACAGAGCCTATGACTTGTTTGATTTCCGATAGTTTCATGTGTTCATGACTTTTGCGGTGCAAAATTACAATTTTTTTTTGACATATACAAGTTTTTACAAAAAAAAGCATCCCGAAGATACTGCTTTTTTATTGCGCGCAGCCACATGGCTTTGCCATGTATCCACGCCGCAGGCGTAACAATTAGAACTTAGAACTTGTACCTTTGGTGCATTACTTCGCCAACTCTTTTACTTTTTTCTGCGCCGACCGCTGAAGCTTGATGCAGAAATAGATAAGTACAACGAAACTGAGGCTTCCGGCAATAGGATCAACCGAACCCGACATAGCTATTGCATCATAGACGCCATGCGCCAGAACGGGCAGCAGAAGCACTTTCATGGCATTGGAAGATGTATGTTCCGCAAAATGATATTTCGTGTAATAATATCCCATTATGATGGCGAACGCATAGTGTCCGGGAACGGCCAACAACGCACGCATGACTGCAACCGTCATCCATCCTTCTCCGCTCTGCAGCACATAAGCCACATTCTCTATCGCAGCAAAACCAAGGCTGACAAAAACCGCATAGACGATGCCATCAAAATGTTCGTCAAAATGCGGATTCTTACGTAGTAAGAGCCATAGGACGAAAAGTTTGGCACTCTCTTCAGGAAGCGCCGCCACGCAAAAGGCCTGAATAGTGGTTCCGAACAATGTGGTGGGGGTACCATCCACGAAAATCATATGCGCAATAAAATACTCCAGGAACGCCACAGGAACACATATCCCCACCCCGGCTAGGAAAGCGCGGATAAGCCAACCGGCCGGTTCAGGAACCGGATCTTTGTACCAGATATACAATCCCAACAAGAGGGCGGGAACCAGCGCCGCAAGAATCATAAGTGTCATAAGGAGAATGGGTTTATTTAGTTTGTTTCCGATAGTTGCATATGTTCATGACCTTTGCGACTGCAAAGATACTACAAAAATTGCATATATGCAAGAAAAGGTCCGTTTTTGAATAAAACGTTAGTTGTTCGTTATATATTCCTTAACTATTCGTTGATGGTTAACGAGGGTATCCATTACCCATCAGTAGTCCATCCATTAAAATTGTGTTTCATAATAAATAGAATTTATGATTTTGTATTTTCTTGTGGATGGTCGGGATGGTCGGAGTGATCAGAATGATGATTAGAATGATCGAGCGCTTCGCCTTTTTCGCCGCGCAGGTGTTTGAAGAAGAGGTTGACGGTCATAATGGCGATAGTGCCGAGAACGGCTTCCGCTAACATACCAAATCCGCACAAACAGCCTATGGCTGCCGCGCACCATACGGTGGCAGCAGTAGTAAGCCCTTTGATGGTATCTCCGTCTTTAAAAATGATACCTGCGCCGAGAAAACCGATACCGGAAACGACTTGAGCGATGATACGACTGTTATCTCCGCCCGTGATGCTCGGCGACATAAGTACGTACAAGGCACTACCGATAGCAATGAGTGAGATAGTACGCGTACCGACCATCTTACCATGCAGTTCGCGTTCCAGACCGATGAGGTAGCCTAAAGCCGTTGCGAGAACCAGTTTTGTTATAACCTGCAGCCAGTCGGCTTGCACATAAGCGTCAAAAATAGTGTTCATGGTATATTTTTTTCAATTGAGCGTGCAAATTTACGATTTTTTGCTGATATGTGCAAATTTATTTGCAAATATCAATTATTTGTAGTACTTTTGTCGCCGATTTTAATTTGCGTAAGTATGCGCGTACGCGTAAAACATGGAATATCAATACATCAATAAGATTGATTCGCCGGCAGACTTGAAGAAGTTGAAGGTAGAGGAACTGCCTGCGGTATGTGCGGAATTGCGGGATTTTATCATCGAGACGCTGAGCAAGAATCCCGGTCATCTGGGTTCGTCATTAGGTACGATTGAGTTGACCGTGGCGTTGCATTATGTATTTGATACGCCGAAGGACAAACTGGTCTGGGACGTAGGGCATCAGGCATATGCGCATAAGATTCTCACCGGTCGCCGTGACCGTTTCCACACCAACCGTCAATTCAAGGGTTTGAGTCCGTTTACTAACCCGGCAGAGAGTGAGTATGACGCCTTCATCGCGGGACACGCCTCTAACTCTATCTCTGCCGCGCTGGGAATCGATGTAGCTGATCGCTTTGCTGAAAGTCAAAAGTCGATGGTCGATAGTCAAAAGACCAACGTAGTAGCCATCATTGGTGACGGGGCGATGACGGGCGGTTTGGCCTTCGAGGGCTTGAACAACACATCGATGGACAAGAACAACCTGCTGATTATCCTGAACGACAACAACATGGCCATTGACCCGCTGAAGGGCGGTATAACGCAGTACCTGGTGGACCTGACGACGAGCGCAATGTACAATAAATGGCGTTGGCGTTTGTATCAAGTGGCCGCCAAACTGCATTTGGTCAACGAGCGCAAACGGCAGGCTCTTTTACGGAGGAACAACAACCTGAAAGCGATGCTGAGTAAGCAGCCGAATAATATCTTCACCGGTTTGAACATCCGCTATTTCGGTCCGACGGACGGGCATGACGTAGAAGGCTTGGTACGTATCCTGAGCGAGATAAAGAACCACCGAGGGCCGCGTGTGCTGCATATCATCACAAAAAAAGGCAAGGGATACGCGCCGGCAGAGAACGACCAGACGGTTTGGCATGCGCCGGGAGAATTCAATGTCACCACCGGCGAACGCCAGAGTGACAAATTACAAATTACAAATGACCAATTACGAACTCCTCCGCTATGGCAGGAGGTGTTCGGCGAGACGCTGCTGGAGTTGGCGAAGAAGAACGAAAAAATAGTCGGTATCACTCCTGCTATGCCGTCGGGTTGCTCGATGAGTATCATGCAGAAAGAGCTTCCCGAGCGGGTGTTCGATGTAGGTATCGCCGAAGGTCACGCCGTGACATTCAGTGCCGGTTTGGCCAAGGCGGGTATGCTGCCTTACTGCAATATCTACTCCACTTTCCTTCAGCGGGCGTACGACAATATTGTTCATGATGTGGCATTGCAGAACCAGCATGTTGTTTTCTGTATCGACCGCGCGGGCATCGTAGGCAACGATGGTGCAACACACCACGGTCTATTGGACTTGACGTACCTGCGGCCTATTCCTAACATGCAGATATGCGCACCTCGCACAGCGGAGGACCTGCGTGAAATGCTTATGTTAGCCGAGAGATTAGAGGGACCGGTGGCGATCAGGTATCCAAGAGGACGCTGTCCTTTGGAAGAACCCAGAGCCAAGAACCAAGAACCAGAAGGCTCTGTCCTGGTCCAATACGGCAAAGGCGTGAAATTGCGCGATGGAAAAGACTTTGCAGTATTGACCATAGGTGCAATTGGCACTCCGATGAGTGAAGCCATCGAAACAAGCGGTCGCAGCATCGCTCACTACGACATGCGGTGGGTCAAACCCCTGGACGAGGAGATTTTGCACGAAGTGGGCAAGAAATACAAAACCATCGTGACAGCCGAAGACGGCCTGATAGCCGGTGGCTTCGGCAGCGCGGTGCTGGAATGGATGTCCGAACACGGTTATACTCCGCGCGTCATCCGACTCGGCGTCAATGACCAGTTTGTGGAACACGGGTCCACTAAAGAATTGTATCATCTATTAAAATTAGATAAAGAAGGATTATGCGAATCGTTATTGCAGGTGCCGGTGAAGTAGGCACGCACTTGGCTAAATTGCTGAGTCGCGAAGACATGGAAATAAGTCTGCTGGACGAGCATCAGGAGCGTTTGGGCGACCTGAGCGCCAACTATGACCTGCTGACCAAAGTAGGTAATCCGACGTCTATCCACGACTTACGTGAGATTGGCGTCAAAGATTGCGACTTGTTTATCTCTGTCACTCCTCATGAGACAGAGAACATGACGGCTTGTCTGATTGCCAATTCATTAGGAGCAAAGCGCACCTTGGCTCGTATTGATAACTATGAGTATCTGTTGCCGGAGAACAAGAAATTCTTTGAGACAATGGGTCTGAACCACCTCATTTATCCGGAGGTGCTGGCGGCGAATGAGATAGAAGAGAGTCTTCGCACCAACTGGATGCGCTACCATCTGCATTTGGCTCAAGGCGCGCTGGAGTTGTGCGTAGTCAAAGTGCGTGAGAACGCAAAAGTACTCGGTCAGACTTTCTCTTCCGGCGTCTATAACCACGGCAAATACCGTATCGTAGCCATCAAACGTGAACAAGAAACGCTCATCCCTCGCGGGCAAGACACAGTGGAAATAGGCGATTTGGTGTACTGCATCTGTCCGAAAGAGAATATGGAATATATGCGTGAGGAATTAGGCAAGTCCAAACGCGAAATCAAAAACGTTATATTCTTCGGCGGCGACCGCATAGCACGCAAGGCAGCCACGGAACTGAGCGGTGAGATGAACCTCAAAATCATTGAGAAAAACCGCGATTTATGCAATATACTGAGCGAGAAAGTGCCGGACGCACTCATCATCAATGAGGACGGCAGTGACATGGATGTGCTCAAGGAGGCGGGCATTCAGGATGCGGATGCTTTTGTAGCCGTAACGGAGAGCAGCGAAGCGAATATCTTCGCATGTCTTGCCGCCAAACGGTTTGGCGTACGCAAGACTATCGCGGAGGTGGAAAACCTGGATTATATCCCAATGGCCGAGGGTTTGGATATAGGCACTGTATTGAATAAAAAGACCATCGCCGCCAGTTATATCTACCAGATGCTGCTGGATGCAAGCGTTCGCGGTGTGCATAACCTGACGAGTGCCGATGCAGAGATTGTGGAGTTCTACGCGAAAGAGGACAGCGTTATCACGCGCCATAAGGTACGCCATCTGGATTTGCCGGAAGAGGCGAACATCGGCGGTATCGTGCGTGCGGGTGAAGGTATATTGGTCAACGGCGACACGCAGATTATCGCCGGCGATTTGGTGATAGTGTTCTGCAAGAGCCATGTGATTAGACATTTAGAGCGATTCTTCAAATGACACGAACATTTAACTGGCGGTTAGTATTCAAGACGATGGGAGTGCTCACCACTCTCGAAGCACTATTCATGTTAGTGCCTACGCTGACGGCGTGGTGGTACGACGAGGCGGACATGGGGGCATGGATTGTATCAAGTGCGATAACATGGTTCAGTAGCTGGTGGATGTTAGGTGCCGGCAGACGTGCGGAGAAACGTGTAGGCGAACGTGAGGGGTATGTCATCGTTGCCGCGGTATGGGTAGTCTATTCCTTATTCGGCATGTTACCTTTCTGGTTAAGCGGTGCCCTGCCAGATCTGACGAATGCGTGGTTTGAGACGATGGCCGGTTTCACTACAACGGGTGCCACGGTCATCCGCGATGTGACCGCCATGAGCCATTCTAGCCTTCTATGGCGCGCCCTGATGCAGTGGATCGGCGGTATGGGTATAATTGTGCTGAGTGTAGCCATCCTACCAATGTTTGGCTTGGGAGGCATGCAGCTCTACAGCGCAGAAGTGACGGGCGTGAGTTACGAGAAACTGAGCCCGCGAATTGCGGACACAGCCAAACATATGTGGTTGACGTACATCGGCCTGACGATTGCCCAAGGATTTCTCCTTTGGCTCTTCGGCATGGGAAAATTCGATGCCATCTGCCATTCCATGAGTACTATCTCTACCGGCGGTTTCTCTACGCGCAACGACAGTATGATTGGCGATAATGCCATTATCCAATGGATTACAGCTGTTTTTATGTTCCTGTCTGGATTGAATTTCACTCAGTTGATTTATCTATTCCGCGGCAAGCCTCAGCGCCTTTTCCGTGACGAAGAAACACGCTGGTACGCCATTGCTATCCTCGTGGCTACCTTGTTCCTGTCCTTGGGCTTATTCATCCATTATGGTATAGAGCACGACGTAAGCAAGATTGTGGAGTTGGAGAATTTCTTCGCTACCGTTGAGCGGGCGCTGCGCAAGGGCTTCTTCATGGTATGCTCAGCAATGACCAGTACCGGTTTTGCCGCGAGCGACTACATGACCTGGCCCCAACTGCTTTGGGTATTTGTGTTCTTCCTGATGTTTACTGGCGCTTCGTCTGGTTCTACCGCTGGAGGAATCAAATGGGTGCGCATCGCTATTTTTGCAAAGTCTGCTGTAGCCGAACTCAAGCGTCGTATTTATCCGAACGCCGTCATACCCGTGCGCTTCAACGGACACACCTTGCGCGAACAGACAACAAGTAATATCATGGCGTTCATGTTCTTCTACATCTCCATTATTGTGTTTGCTGTATTGGTTTTCTGCGCCTCGGGTGTAGCATTTGACGAAGCAATCGGCACTGCGGTATCCGCAATAGGAAACGTGGGTGTTTCGATAGGTCAGTTCGGTCCTTCCGGAACGTACGCTGACTACCCGACAGTTGCCAAATGGACCGCCACGGCAGTCATGCTCATCGGGCGTTTGGAGATATTCACAATACTGCTGCTCTTCAGCCGGGCGTTGTGGAAAAAATAGGGATTAGCGGATTAGTGGATTAGAGATTAGAGGTTAGTGGTATGCGGCCGTATAGAGTTTTTCTTTTTGTTTTGGCTTGTTTAGGAGTGCTGGCAGTGCTATGCGTAGTGTTGCCGCATGAGATAGTGATAGGTGAGCGCACTCTGCGCTGGCCTACCCTGGCTGAGGTGTTTGGAACGGAAGAAGCCTACACCCGCCCCCTCACTGAAGTGGAGGAGGAGAATATAACCATTCCTGACACCTTACCTTCTCCTGACACCATTCCGTCCCTTCCAGAAAAGCCCGAGGAGAGACTTGTTATCCCCAAAGTAAAGGTGGACTCCACCAGCGACAGCCGTATCTATCTGAGTGCGTTCTATGCTTCGCTGGCAGAGGCGGGCGCACGCACGGTACGTGTGATGCATTACGGCGACAGTCAGATAGAAGAGGACCGAATGACGCAACAAATACGCCAGATACTGCAAGACCGTTACGGCGGTCGCGGTGCAGGTCTGATGCCTTTGGCACAGACGATTCCCAGTTTGACCGTCCGTCAAGAGTTATGGATGAGCGGTCGCCGTGTGAACCCGGCGCAAGGTCCGAGACGGTATATGGTACATAGTTTCAAGCGTGACCAACGTGCAGACGGTTTATACGGGCCGATGGGACAGATGGTGTATATGGCGGACAGTCTGGTAAAGGGAAGTGAAGAGATAATGGCCGTTTGTACTCCGTTGGACGGACGTGCGCATTACACGCGCTGGCAGGTCTTTGCGGACGACTCAATTGATTATACGTTTGCCGGCGACACTGTGTATCTGCGCGGCAAAGGAGCCGTTTACGGTCTCTCGCAAGAGAGTTCGACCGGCATTATTGTAGATAACATCCCTCTGCGCGGATGTCTGGGCACGGTGTTCACCAAGATGGACAATAATCAGTTACAGCGTTTCTACCGCGAGCAGCGGGTACGGCTGATTATCATGCAGTTCGGAGGTAATGCTATTCCTTCGAACCGCAATCCGGGCACTATTGGGGCTATTGTCAGTGGCTTACGTGACCAAGTTCGCTATTTGCAGCATTGTGCGCCGGAGGCAAGTATATTATTCATCGGGCCGAGTGACATGCTTACACAAACGGATGGTGAGTGGCAGACTTATCCGATGGTGCCGTATATGGACAAACTGCTGCGAAAGATGGCATTGGAGGAAGGCATTGCTTATTTTAGTCTGTACCGATGGATGGGCGGCGCCGGTAGTATGGTGCGCTGGCAGGAGGTAGGTTTGGCGGGCAGCGACGGCGTTCATTTCACCCGCGCCGGCGCACGCAAGGCCGGTAATGCCGTAGCGAACTGGATTTTAGAAGGTATAGATCAGGCGCAAAGCGCAGCCACAACACAGTTGTAACAATTAGCATTTTGAACTTCTTACACCACATATTTGCCTTTAATGAGGATAGCCCGCTGCTTTTCACGCAGTTCTATTTCTGGGCGTTCTTCGCGCTGGTCTTTGCGGTTTTTGCACTGATCTTGGAATGGCCAATGACCAATCACCAATCAGCAATCAGCAATCGCAGATTGCATCTCCGAAACGTGTACCTGCTGTTTGTCAGTTGGTTTTTCTACTACAAGACCAGTGGTTTGTTTCTGCTTATACTGGCGTTCGTGACTCTCAGCGACTGGCTGATTGCCGGCAGAATAATCAAGAGTTCAGATTCAAGAGTCAAAAGGTTCTTGCTTTGCCTTTCCGTGACCATTGATTTGGGGCTTTTGGCTTATTTCAAGTACGCATATTTCTTCACGAACATGATCAATGACCTGTTCGGCACAGGTTTCCGCGTATTCGATATCTTCGCGTATGTGGGCAACGGTTTCGCCAATGCGGGGCGGTTCAGCGTAGATACGATTGTGCTACCGGTGGGAATATCGTTTTATATATTCCAAGTCATCTCGTACACGGCGGATGTCTTCCGCGGGCGGATACGGCCGGTGAAGAATATATTGGACTTCGGTTTCTACGTTTCTTTCTTTCCTCAGTTGGTGGCCGGTCCTATCGTGCGTGCGGAGGAGTTTATTCCGCAGTTATACAAGCCATACCGCCTGAGCCGCCGATGGTTCGGTGTGGCGGTATTCTGGATTCTGAATGGTCTGGCGAAGAAAATCATCATGTCGGATTATTTAGCGGTGAATCTGATTGACCGCGTGTTCGACAACCCGCTGTTATTCTCGGGTTTCGAGAACCTGTTTGCGCTGTTTGCGTACTCGTTGCAGGTCTATGCGGACTTCTCGGGATACACGGATATAGCCATCGGCATTGCGATGCTAATGGGTTTCTATCTGCCGATGAACTTCAATTCGCCGTATAAATCGCAGAGCCCGCAGGAGTTCTGGCGGCGATGGCACATGTCGCTCGGCCGATGGCTGAAGACTTATCTCTATATCCCGTTGGGAGGAAACAGGCGTATCGGGTTCGGCACCTATTTCTGGTGGAGTTTGATTGCTTTTGTGTCCGCAGCTCTGACCGGTTGGTGGTGGATCCTTATTCCGTTTGGTGTTTTCATATGTATTGTGGCGGTGGTTAACTCCTCTCCTCTAAGGGAGAGGTTGGGAGTAGGCTCTCTTAAACTGCTCTACTCCAATCTCAACTCTTTCATCACTCAGGTGTTAGGTGGTTTATGGCATGGCGCGAGTTGGAACTTCATTATCTGGGGAGGTATCAATGGTATCGGTATGATCGTTGAAAAGATTTGGCGGGAGATGAACTGGCATTGGCGTTTTGCATGCATGACGCTCCTGACGGCGGGGCTCTGTGTCGCAGACTATCTGACGAATCTGCCCGTCTGGCGTTTGTTTGCTGTCTGGGCGGCTATCATATGGGTCGTTACAGCTGTGCGGTATATTTATTTCCTTTGCGAAGGGGCTGAGAATAAGTTCACTCAAGCCATGGGTTCGGCTTGGGCTATAGCACAAACCTTTACGTTTATCACCTTCACGCGTCTGTTCTTCCGGAGCAGCAGTAACCTCGACCCTGAGGTGGCTAACAAGGTAGCATGGGAGACAGCGAAGAACATGGTGAACCAGATTGGCGGAGCTTGGAACAATGCCATTATCCCTGACTTTCTCTGGAGCTACAGATGGGTGGTGGCGATGTTCATTGCCGGCATGGTCATTCACTGGTTGCCCACATCATGGAAAAGGCGTTACCGACTATGGTTCAGCGCAATGCCGTTGTGGCTGATGGTCGGAGCCGTTGCCGTGGCGATTATTGTCATTTATCAGTTCGTCTCCGCAGAGATGCAACCGTTTATCTATTTCCAGTTCTAGTTATGATTATTGGTATTACAGGAGGCATAGGAAGCGGTAAGAGTACTATCGCACAGGAACTCGCAGAGCGCGGGTTTGCCGTCTATGACTGCGACCGCGAAGCCAAACGCATCATTGCAGAGAACCCAACAGTACAGAAAGCCATCATTGAACTCCTGGGAGAGAATGCTTTTACCCCTCCTTTTAGGGATGGGCAAGGAGTAGGCTCATATAACACCGCATACGTCTCCAAGTGCGTTTTTGCCGACCCGAAACTATTGGAAGCATTGAATAAGATTGTGCATCCTGCTATAAAAGAAGATATACTTTCCCTTCCCTTGAGGGAGGGGAAAGGGGTAGGCTCGGTCTTATTCATTGAATCAGCGATTCTCTTTGAAGCGGGTCTGGATGCGTTGTGCGATAAGATTATCGTGGTTGAGGCACCGGAAGAGGTGCGCATCGCCCGTACTATCGCGCGGGATTATAGGGGACTGGATACACCGGAGAATATAAATAAGGTACGCGCACGCATGCGTGCACAAAAAACCCCCGCGGGCAGGAATGCCACGCAGGGGAAAATCTATACTATTCTTAACGACGGCAGAATGTCTATTGCCGCGTTAGCTGAGGGCATTCTCTCTCACTTCGCTATTTAATTTTCTGAACAAGGCGGATGGCGAAATAGTCCTCAAGAGTCAGCTCTTCCACCACATAAGCCCCGCCTTGTTGGTCTGGAAAACATTGCGCATGCAAGGAAATAGAATAGTTTCTGTTTCATCATAGACACATTGTCTTATTAATACTGTGCGGCATCGTAAACAGCATCCGCAGCATCACTGCCTTTGAGGCGCTCAATGATACAGAAGGCGAAATCGGAACTAAGTCCCGGTCCCTTGGCGGTGATAATATTCTTTGACTCCACCACTAAACCACCTACGTAACTCTCGCCGAGCGCATCCTGGAAGCCGGGATAGCAGGTCGCCTGCTTTCCTTTGAGAATTCCCAACTTGCCGAGTACAGCCGGTGCAGCACAAATAGCTGCAATCAGTTTGTCGGCTTTGTTATGCTCGAGCAGCAACTCGCAGAGCGCAGAACAATCACCCAGTTTAGTTTGCCCGCCCGGCAGAATAAGCATCTCGGCATCCGAGAAATCCAGTTTATCCATCAGTCCTTCGGCCTCCACGGCGATGTTATGTGCGCCGAGTACCATCGGGTTGCCTGTGATAGAAACTGTTGTCAGCGCAATGTTCGCGCGACGAAGCAAGTCAATTGTTGTGACTGCCTCGATTTCTTCGAAACCGTTGTCAAGAAAAAGATAATTCATAAATTTCAAATTACAAATTACAAATGTTAAATCCTTAATTTAACTTAAATATATAGGTAATTGTTCCGATCTGGTCATGATCGCCCTCTGTAAACTTTGCTTTACGCGCCGCATCAAGAGCGAGTTGTTGTGTCTGTTTGTCGGATACGTTTCCACCGGTGATGGTTGCACTAATGACTTGTCCAGCTGCATTTACCCGAATCTGTACCACCACTTTGCCTTCTTGCTTGAAGTCATTCGACGGTTTGGGCAACGTACCCTTAAGCCCTCTTCCGGCCAGATTCCATGAATTACCACCACTGGAACCGTGCCCGACGGGGTTTCCTTTTTGCCCGGTGCCTTGGCCGTCTCCGGAGCCTGTGTTTCCACCTGAGTTGCCAAAGAGCGAGCCAAACTGATTTGCTTTCGCGATTGCCTCCGCCTGCTTGGCTTTCTCCGCAGCCTCTGCGGCTTCGCGTGCTTTGCGTTCTGCCTCCAAGCGAGCCTGCTCTTCACGCTGGCGTTGCTTCTCCAAGGCCTCTGCTTGCTTGCGTTCGCGTTCTTTCTTCTCCTGCTCTCTGCGCAAAGCGAGCGCTTCTTCGTCCTCTTGCGTCATGAGGTCGTTATCCGAAGGCGCAGATGGTTGCTCCGGAGCCGTTGTCTCTGGCATGGGTAAAGGAACCGCTTCCGACTCTTCCGGCATATAACCACCGGCGTCTTCCACTTCTCCAAAGGCAATCTCAATTCCTTCTTCCTCAACCGGTTTTACAGCCGTCATCTTCACATACCAAAGAATCAAGAATAGCAGTAATAGGAACAGGATTGTTCCAATAGACGCTATAATATGTCGTTGTTGTTTTTTTGTCATCTCTTGGTAGCTACTACCAGTTTCATGTGGTGCTGGTTAGCGATGTCGAGCACTCGCACCACCTCTTTGTACGCCACGTCTTCATCCGCGTGGAGCGCAATATACGTGGTGGAGTCCGTTGCTTGGATACGACTCAGGTAGCCCTCCAGACTATCAGGGGCAACCGGCACAGGTTTCTCTTTGCCAATCGCCACATAATAATTACCGAGGTTGTCAATCGACACCTTGGCAACCTGCGGACGCGTTGCCGTCTGCGCACGAGAGGTTGGCAAATTGATCTTAATATCATTAGGCGAAGACAACGTGGATGCCATCACGAAGAAGAGCAACAAGAGGAACACGAGGTCCGTCATGGAACTCATCGCGAATGTTGCTTCAACTCGGTTTCGCTTTTTTAAAGCCATAGGATTTGGGGGTTAGGGGGTTAAGCAGGCTCGTTGAGCAGATCCATAAATTCCATTGTGCGGCTCTCCAGCAGCCGTACTACGCGGTCGATGCGCGAGACAAGATAGTTATATGCGAACATTGCCAATATACCGACAATTAGACCACCGATAGTAGTGACCATCGCCTGATACATACCCGTCGAAAGAGCGCTCATCTCAATCACGCCACCCGATGTCTGCGCCATGTTATAGAACGTCTGTACCATACCTAACACCGTTCCCAAGAAACCGAGCATCGGCGCACCACCGGCTACCGTTGCCATGATGACGAGTCCCTTCTCCAGACGGCCCACCTCGATATTACCGACATTCTCCACCGCCACCTGCACATCTTGCATCGGACGGCCGATACGCGTGATACCTTTCTCAATCATATGCGCAGACGGCGTATCCGTCTGCTTGCATAAGTTCAGCGCTGAATCAATCTTACCGTCATGAATATAGTCGCGAATACGGTCCATGAACGATTTGTCCTCTCGCGTAGCCTGCTTGATAACAACCAAACGGGCAATGAAGATATAACATGCCACAGCCAGCAACAGCGCCAAGATAATCATAATCCAACCGCCATACTGAGCCATCTGCCAAAGGTTAATAGACTCCTGAACAGGCTCCTCCGCCTGTGCCATCAGCTCTTCTGCCAGAGCAATACTGTCAACTTGAAATAACATAAATATAAAAGTTCTTAGTTCTAATTGTTACGACTTCGTCGTGGCTACCTGCAGTGCTTTGCCGCGCGTAAGCGCAACTGCGCCGTTGGCGTAGCACTTATAAACGATTTACTTTAGTAAATCCAGGTATTCCTGGATTGTTTCCTGAATACCGAGGTACAAGGCATCGCATACGATGGCGTGGCCGATGCTTACCTCTGCTGTCCACGGGAAAGCTTTGATAAAAGGCTTGAGGTTCTTGAGATTCAAGTCATGACCGGCATTCATGCCAAGTCCCAGCTCATGCGCTTTCTCAGCTGCCGGGCGATATTTCTCAATCGCTTTCTTCGGGTCACGCTCGAACATCTCTGCGTACGGGCCTGTATAGAGTTCTACTCGGTCTGCACCGGTGCGCAGCGCATACTCCACCATCACCGGATCTGGGTCCACGAAAATACTCACGCGCATTCGATAGGCATGCAATTGGTTCACTATACCCTTGAGAAAATCCAGATGACGGCGAGTATCCCAACCATGATTAGACGTCAACTGATTCGGGTCATCGGGCACCAAAGTTACCTGGGTCGGACGGATATCCGTCACCAACGCCAGAAACTCCTCCGTCGGATTTCCCTCCACATTCAACTCCGTCGTCACCATCGACTTCAATTGGTACACATCCTCCTTGCGTATATGCCGCTCGTCAGGACGCGGATGAACCGTTATTCCCTGGGCCCCGAACAACTCGCAATCGACTGCAAAACGCTGAACATCAGGCAGATTACCTCCGCGCGCATTACGCAACGTGGCTACCTTATTGATATTAACACTTAACTTGGTCATAACCGACACTTTTAATCCGTGTGCAAAGGTACGATATTTTTTTTAATTGTGCAAGCGCAAGTGATTATTTTTAATAATTTCTTATTAAAATCTTGCGTATGTGGGAAAATTGTTGTACCTTTGCGGCCTGAATTATGCACGTATGACAATTGCTATATTTGGAAATGCGATGAAGTCCGATACCTTGCGCGAAGTAAGGCACATCTTGGACTTTATGACCAAGAAAGGAATCCACGTACTCCTCTCCCAGGAGTTACGTCAGGAACTTGACTTGCGTGAGTACCCGGGTTTCCCTGAGAACTGGGACGGTGAGAGGCAGCCGGAGAACGTGTATGGTGAACCGATTGATTTTGCATTGTCGGTAGGCGGCGATGGTACTTTCCTCACCAGCGCAGCTGCCATCGGAGATAAGAATATCCCCATTTTAGGTGTCAACTGCGGTCATCTGGGTTTTCTGGCAGAAGTGCAGACCCAGGACCTCGATGATATTCTCAAACAACTGGTAGAAGGGCAGTACACGATTGAGCAGCGCAGTTTGTTGTCGCTCACTGTGTTGGATAAAGATGGTATTGCGCGTGACGGACTTATCATGTCTCCCAATGCGCTGAACGAGATAGCCATTCTGAAGCAAGGTCTGACGAACATGCTGACCATTGAGACACGCGTCAACGGAGAGTTACTACACACCTACCATTCCGACGGTTTGGTCATCGCCACCCCGACCGGCAGTACGGCATATAATCTCTCCATCGGCGGACCATTACTCGTACCCCAGAGCCGAGGCATGATTCTCACACCTATTGCTCCGCACAGCCTTACCGTGCGACCGATTGTTATTCTGGACGAATGGAAGTTGGACTTCAAAATCAGTAGCCGTTACGATGCATACATGGTGTCTGTGGACGGCCGCAGTCAAAGTCTCAGCACCGACATGAGTCTGCATATAGAACGCGCTCCGTACACCGTCAAGGTAGTGCAGATAGGCGATAACAGTTTTTTGAAGTCTCTGCGTAACAAACTCAATTGGGGAATGTAGGAGGATTAGAGGATTAGACGTTATGGGAATTTTAGATGCAATTGTGTGGAATGTAGACCCGATACTCATTCATTTCGGGGACGGCGGTATTCGTTGGTACGGCATATGCTGGGCCATTGGTTTGTATATTTGCTGGCTGGTTAACGAACGCATGTACAAGCATGAGAACTGTCCTGCCGAATGGCCGGACCAGATGTTCTTTTTCATGGCGGCCGGAGTTATCATCGGCGCGCGGTTGGGGCACTGCTGGTTCTATGAGTGGCACCAATATGGTCAACCTTGGCACCTTTTCGGATGGGAGTTCACTTACCGCAACCCGTATATCGAAAACCCTTTGAGGTTGCTCAAGATATGGGAAGGCGGGCTAAGCAGTCACGGCGGAGGGATAGGACTTATCATTGCTGCCATTCTGCTCAATAAATACAAGTTCAGCCGTTACCCGCAGTTCGGAACCAGTTGGCTTTGGATACTCGACCGGCTCTGTGTAGGCGTCTGCTTCACGGCGATGCTCATACGTTTCGGAAATCTGATGAACAGCGAGATATACGGCGGTCCGACTGACCTTCCGTGGGGTTTCATCTTCGTCCGTGACGGACAGACCGTCCCCTGCCATCCGACGCAGATATACGAAATTCTCTACTGTCTTGTGGCACTGATAGTCACATGGCCTATGTATTGGTACACCGATGCCCGGCGACGCGAAGGACTGCTGTTAGGCGTATTCTTTGAGATTGTATTCGTCACCCGTTTCCTGCTGGAGTTCATCAAGAACGACCAGGAGGCTTTTGAAGCCGGACATATACTCAACATGGGACAACTGCTCAGTCTGCCTTTCATCGCACTCGGCATATTCCTTATTATACGCGCGTACATACGCCCGCTTTCCCCGGTAGTGGACAAACGTCCCAAGAGTCTCGACCCCAAATACCAAGACAAATGACCAAACAAGATCTCAGAATCATATATTTAGGCACACCGGAGTTTGCGGTAGCGAGTCTGCGGGCATTAGTGGAAGGCGGCTACAATGTAGTGGCGGTTGTCACTATGCCGGACAAACCTGCCGGGCGCGGACACCAGATGCAATTTTCAGATGTAAAGAAATATGCATTGGAGGTAGGCCTTCCTGTTCTGCAACCCGAGAAACTCAAAGATGAAGCTTTTATTGAAAAACTTCGATCGTACCATGCTGATTTGCAGATAGTGGTTGCTTTCCGTATGCTGCCGGAGGTTGTTTGGGCGATGCCGCGCTTGGGTACGTTCAATCTGCACGCCTCCCTTCTTCCGCAATACCGAGGTGCGGCGCCTATTAACTGGGCGGTCATCAACGGAGATACAGAGACCGGCGCCACTACTTTCATGCTTAAGCATGAGATAGACACGGGTAATATGATTTTGCAGGAACGCATACCCATCGGTGAGGATGAAAACGTAGGTTCTGTGCATGACCGGTTGATGGAGATGGGCACGGGACTTGTAACCCGCACGGTGGATCTCATCATCGACTGCGAGAACAAAGGGAACCCCCTTCCCACCACTCCGCAACCTGAGATTGCCGAACTGAGACCGGCGCCGAAGATTTTCAAAGAGGACTGCGAGATTAAGTTTAGCGAGAAGACCGCCGCAGAGGTACATAATTTCGTACGCGGACTCAGCCCCTACCCCGCCGCGTGGGCGAACATTACTATTAACGGACAGACTTTTGAAAACGTTAAGATATTTGCCGTAGAAGCGCTTCCTTCCCTTCCAGGAAAGACCGAGGGGAGACTTTTTATACCTTGCCGAGAAGGGGCTGTGCGCATTCTTGAACTGCAAATACCGGGCAAAAAACGCATGGACACACGAAGTTTTCTCAATGGATTACACTAAACTCATCGATAAATACTACGCAGCGCATCCCGCGTTGCGGAACATTCTGTTCACGCACAGC